>CAJDTO010000074.1_pt1 | contig 12333 bp, 9 predicted proteins | sample 7389821 | NCBI WGS metagenome assembly CAJDTO01 (sample SAMEA7055651, study PRJEB34461) | soil metagenome | biome: terrestrial ecosystem; feature: Peninsula; material: soil | place: Antarctica | collected 2016
TCGTCGACCGCGGTCCACGCCGCCGCGGTCCACGGCTTGAAGCGCGGCACCAGGTGATACGGTATGTCCAGCAACGTGGAACCGGCGAGCAAGTCGCGTACATGCGCTGCGGTGGCCACCTGCCCGGGGTGCGGACGCAGCGCGTGCACATCCGCACGCAAGGCACCGCTGCGGCCGGCAAACGCATCCAGCGTCATCGCCGCCGCAAGGTCAGCGGTGTCCAGCAAGCGCTGCATGGCATCCAGCGCCAACGCCGACGTGGCCAGCATCTGCGCCGTGCCGTTGTTGAGCGCCAGACCTTCCTTGAACGACAGCCGCACTGGCGCAAGCGCCGCACGCTTGAGCGCCTCGGCGCCGGGCATGCGCTCGCCCTGATAGAACGCCTCGCCGCCGCCAAGCAGCACAATCGCCAGATGCGACAACGGCGCAAGATCGCCGCTGGCACCGACCGAGCCTTTCTCCGGTACAACCGGTACGATGCCGGCATTGAGCAAAGCGGCCAACGCCTCCAACGTGCTCACCCGGATACCGGAGTGACCACGCATCAGCGTATTGATGCGGATCACCAGCATCGCGCGCACCACTTCGGCGCTGAAGGGTTTGCCCACGCATACGGCGTGGGTGATGATCAGGTTGTGCTGCAGTTCTTCCAGCAGCGTGCCATCCACATGCTGTTGCGTATTTCCACCGGGTAGTTCATCGCGCACACGATGCGCACCGAGCAGCTTGTCGGCATTGCTGCCAAACCCGGTGGTCACGCCGTACGTCGGCTCACCACAACTGACCTTGTTCGCCAGAAAATCCGCAGCGCGCTGCACCTGCACCAGGCCGTCGGCATCGAGTGCCACTGACGCGCCACTACGCGCCACGGCGACCAATTGCGCGCGCGTGAGGCTGTTGCCATCCAGAAGAATTGTCTCACTCACAAGAAATGTCCTGAAAAAATGCTGTTGCGGGTCATGGTCGTTTGGAAGGCTGTCTTGGCGCGGCACATTCGAACCGTGGAATCTCGGTAAAGCCGGCGGGCAGTGCCCGCCTTACGCATCCCGCCGCCGTGCCCACTCGACGCATCGCGTCCCTCGGGTCAAGGCTTGCTCTTCAGCCCATGGCTGCCGTCTGTTCCAGCTCCACGCGCAGCGCCTTGGTCAGCTCGGCGCGCGGCACGGCAAACTGATCCCCACGCCGCAAGTCCTTTACCGTGACCGTACCTGCCGCGATCTCGCTTTCGCCCAACACGATGACAAAACGGATGCCGGCGCGATCAGCGTACTTGAACTGCTTGCCCAGCTTGCTGCTCTCCAGCACGACTTCGGTCGCAATCCCCGCGTCGCGCAGCTCGCCGGCCAGCACGAGATACCCGGGCAGCTGCGCCGCATCCATCTGCGTCACCAACACATCGACCGTGCTGTTGCCCGCAGCAATCAGCCCGGCATCACGCAGCTGCCAATACAGGCGCGTGAGCCCGATGGAAATCCCCACGCCGGGCAGGTGCGACTTGGTGTACTGGCCGGCCAGGTTTTCGTAGCGACCACCCGAACATACCGAGCCGATCTGTGGGTGATCATTCAAGGTGGTCTCGTACACAGTGCCCGTGTAGTAGTCCAGACCACGCGCGATGGACAGGTTCAGCGCAAAGTGGGTTTCGGGCACGCCGAACGCATGAATGAGGTTGAGCACCTCTTTCAACTCTGCGCGACCTTCGTCCATGACCCGCGACTCACCACCCAGCGCATCCAGTTTTGCCAGGGCATCACGCAGCGAGGTGGAACGTATTTGCACGAAGGCGAGAATTTTCTGCACCACGTCAGAGTCCAGCGCAAACCCATCGCCGGTCAGTGTGGCGCGCACCGCGTCGGCACCGCGCTTGTCCAGTTTGTCCACCTCGCGCAACACCAGCATCTGCTGCTCGCCATCGCCGATGCCGAGACTTGCAAAGTAGCCACGCATCAGCTTGCGGTTGTTGAGCTGGATGGTGAACGCGCCGACGTCGAGGTCGCGGAACACGCTGTAGATCACCGCCGGGATTTCCGCGTCGTAACGTATCGACAGCGCATCCTTGCCGATGACGTCGATGTCGCACTGGTAGAACTCACGGAAGCGTCCGCGCTGTGCACGCTCACCGCGATACACTTTCTGCATCTGGTAGCGACGAAACGGAAAGCTCAAATCGCGCTCGTGCTGCGCCACGTAGCGCGCCAACGGCACCGTCAAATCAAATCGCAAGGCGAGTTCCGGCGTGCCAGTGATGTCCTTCTCTGCCTTGTCCAACGCGCCCGTGGACTGCACGAAATATACTTGTCGTTCAGTCTCGCCGCCGCTCTTGGTCAGCAAGACATCCGAGTACTCGATCACCGGCGTCTCGATCGGCAAAAAGCCAAAGCGCTCGTAATTGCGACGAATCACGTCAAGCATGCGCTGCAGCGCAATCTGGTCGAGCGGCAACAGCTCGAGCACACCAGGCATGGTGCGGGCCGGGGTAAGCGCCATGAGATCCTCTTTCATGCAACGGGACGGGACGCCGCCAGGCACGCAGCGCGCGACAGCGACTGCCAAGATTAGCAGATGCCACTGCGGCGACTGGCCGCGGCTCACCGCTGTGGTACTGCTCCTGCGCCGGTTGCCAAGCCCGCATGTGCCGATTAACATACGCGGCTTCCCACGGGGTGTAGCTCAGCCTGGTAGAGCGCTACGTTCGGGACGTAGAAGTCGCAGGTTCGAATCCTGTCACCCCGACCAATTGATGACGCTGCCACCGGCAGTTACGCGCAAGGCTGCGGTCAGTTTCGACCGTCCAGCGCTGCCTTGATCGAAGTCGGCAGACCGCGCATCGGCTGTACCTCGTGAACCCTCAGCAATCGAACGGCCCGCTCGCTATTGAGCAGCTCGCACGATTGTCGAGTCGTCGGTCGATCCCGCGTTTGAACGCTCGATCCCACAGGGAACGGGTGCGATGAGTTCCGCGGCAGCCACGCCACGCACAGACTGTTGACGGTCCCAATGCGCGTTCTTCAGTCAGCGTGTTGCACGCTGGTGTCCGCACCACGCTTGCATCCGGGAACATGCGTGCGCCCGATTTGCACCACAACCCGAGCCGCCGACAGGAAATTCACTGACGCTCCACGTCGTCGCGCACAGTCTGACGACGCCGTACTCGTGCGCCGTCCGTGCTCGCGCACCGCCACGACGACGGCGCACGCACGTCTTGGAACCAGAGGATCGTGACTATGAAAATTGATCATCCATGCGCGCACGATGCATGCAAATGCATGGTGGCCAAAGCCGGGGAATATTGCAGCGACCATTGCCGGGACGCGGACCAAGCGCGCGATGGCGCGCCACGCAGTGGCGGATGTACGTGTGGACACGAGCGCTGCAGCGCGCAGGACAAGGCTCCAGACCGCGCGAAGTAGATGCTGCCCTGCGAACGGCCGCAACGGACCGTGCGCTTCAGGCCAGAAGGCCACGATCAAGCCGGCTACATGTGCGGCACCGGGACTGGCGGTTCCTGCGGGCTGGTGGGTGGTAGTTCCGGGTTATCCAGAGGCTTTGGATTCGGATCGGTCGGTTCTGGAAAAGTCGGCGGTGGCGGATCCGGCGGCTGATGTTCGGGGTCACCGATAGGCGGCCCCGCCAAGGCCCAGTCTGCAGGCGGCACGGTGGGTGGCGCGAAATTCATGAGGTTGCCTCGCATGGTGGGAACAAGGAAAAGTCCAGTCACGGTCAGAGGTTGGGGCCGCACAAAAGCTGCGCCCATACCAGCCGTCACGGTACCGGAAGCTTGATCAGGAAACGGCGGTTGGTGCATCGAACGGCAGTGGCGTCGCGTCCAGGGCCAGCAGCGCCCCATCGGCCTTTGCCAACTCGTCATCGCTGCCATCTACAGCAACCAGCACGTGGCCCGCCTCGATCTCTTCTTCAAACTTCCGCCGCACGGGGCCTGGTGCAGAAGTGCCGGTAAGCATGCCCACCCAGCCGCCCACCGCAGCGCCGGCGGCGGTCAGCGCGGCGGCGCCGGCCAGCGTAATCCCGAGCGGCGGCACAACAATGGCCACCAGCCCGACCAGCAAGCCGCTACCGCCACCGGCGAGCGCGCCCTTCAGTCCACCACCAGCGAAGTCGTCGCCATAATCCAGCCGGTCATCATCCATGTCATGTTTTTCAGTGCCACGGCGCGCGATCAGCGAGATACCGTCATCGGGCACACCCGCCTCGCGCAACGCTTTGACCGCGCGCTCGGCGGCGGCAATATCCGGGGTGCTGAATACATGACGAGTTTTCATGTCTGTTCCTGTGACCGGTGACTGATTCCCGAGTTTCGCGATGATCCGGTGATCGGTCTGTGAGGGTTCGTTCCTGGGGTGCAGGACAATCCATGGCTGCGCATTGCCTGACCGCGAGCGTCGCCTGACCGGCCACGCATCACCGGCGCCACGATCCGTGAATTCAAACCGGTGAGCTGTCCCAAACGGCCAGTCCTCAGAGTGTCATCAGCGTCACGTAACCGGGCTGGAACACCACGCATTGACAGCACGTGCACTCACTGGGTGCGATGGTGCGCACGTCGCGACCCTCGACTCGCGACGGATACGCAACTCCATATGCATAGGAAATACGAGAATGTCGCTTTCACTGCTGGTGGTCATCATTTTGGTTTTGCTGCTGATCGGCGCGTTCCCGAGGTGGGGCTACAGCCGCTCGTGGGGTTATGGTCCGACTGGAGGTATCGGTGTCGTTCTGCTGATCATCTTGGTGCTATGGCTGTTGGGCGTATTCCGCTGACGACTGCCGGTCACGGGCTGCGCCTACTTGGGTTGGTGCAGCCCGTCGACTACTTTTCTCGCGGTCAACCTCTTGGGTGCATGGGCTGCGCTCAGTTACCCGCTACTGCCAATGCCACCAGCCGATCCAGTTCCGCATCGACAAAACCGGCCTCGCGCCGCGCCGGCAAGTTGAACGGGCCACGCAGGTTGACGCCCATGTAGTCGTGCACTAGCGCGAAGAAGGTACCAACCGGATCGAGTCCGTCGCGTGCGCAGCAGTGGCGATACCAGCGGGTACCGGCGGCGACGTGAGCAACTTCTTCGCGCAGAATCACTTCCAGGATGGCAACCGTGCGGGTGTCGCCCAGCTGACGCAAACGCTTGATCATCCCGGGCGTGACATCCAGCCCACGAGCTTCCAGCACGCGTGGCACCAGAGCCATGCGCGCGGTGTCGCTGCCCGCCGTCTTTTCCGCCATCTGCCACAGACCATCGTGCGCGGCGAAGTCACCATAGGCGTGACCCAGTTCCTCCAGCCGGCCGGTCAGCATGCCAAAGTGGCGCGCCTCATCGTTGGCGCAACTGGCCCAGTCGCGATAATACGCATCGGGCTTGCCGCGGAATCGGTAGACCGCGTCCCACGCCAGATTGATCGCGTTGAACTCGATGTGTGCGATCGCGTGCACCAGTGCCGCTCGGCCTTCGTCGCTGCCGAGTCCGCGCTGCGGCACTTGTCGCGCGCTGACCAGCTCCGGCCTCGCCGGGCGACCGGGCGCACTGATCGGATCTGGCGTTGGCGCCGCAGGGTCGGCGTGCAGATTGCCCGCCTGCACGGCTGCCCAGGTTGCGCGAGTGAGGCGCAGCTTTTCGCTGGGTTCCGTAGCGTCGAGACACTGCTTGGCGGCGGCGTGCAGATCGGTCATGAAATGAATCCGGTGCAGGAGTGCATCCCCGGAGCAGATGCGGGACAGGCTCGTGCGCGACACTTTTGGCTTGGTGTCGCGCGAAGACTCGAACTGCCGTGCCCGCAGCGCGCTGTTACACCCAACACAGGTGAATTCACATCACTTGACGTGCGGTCTTGGCTTCATCCGAGCGCAGCATCTGAATCTGTTCGAGATAATGTGGATCGAGGCCAGTCACGTACTCACCGGAAAAACACGAGGTGTCGAAAGCAGTGAGTTCCTCGTTGCCTTCCTGCACGGCGCGTATCAGGTCGGGCAGATCCTGGTAGATCAGCCAGTCTGCGCCCAGCACCTTTTCCACTTCCTTCTCGGTGCGCCCGGCGGCAACCAGCTCGGTGGTGGAGGGCATGTCGATGCCGTAGACATTCGGATAGCGCACCGGCGGCGCGGCGGAGGCGAAGTAGACGTTTTTGGCGCCGGCATCACGGGCCATCTGAATGATCTGCCTGGACGTGGTCCCGCGTACGATGGAGTCATCCACCAGCAGCACGTTCTTGTTGCGAAACTCCAGCCCAATCGCATTGAGCTTGCGCCGCACGGATTTCACCCGTTCGCCCTGCCCCGGCATGATGAACGTGCGGCCGATGTAACGATTCTTGACGAAGCCTTCGCGGAACGGCACGCCGAGCGCGCCGGCCAATGCGCTGGCAGCCGTGCGCGCGGTGTCCGGAATCGGAATGACTGCATCGATGCCATGATCGGGGCGTTCACGCCGAATTTTCTCGGCGAGTTTTTCGCCCATGCGCAGCCGTGCCTTGTACACCGACACGTCCTCGATCATCGAATCGGGGCGCGCCAGATAGACGTACTCGAAAATACATGGCGTGTGCGCCACACGCGCCGCACAGTGGCGCGCGTGCAACTGGGCGTCGTCGGTAATGATGACCGCTTCGCCCGGCGCCACATCGCGGATCCGGGTGAAGCCGAGGATGTCCAACGCCACCGATTCCGAGGCCACCGCGTATTCGTGCACGCCGCCGACCACCCGTTCGCCCAACACCAGCGGACGGATGCCATGCGGATCGCGAAACGCAACCAGTCCGTAGCCAAGGATCAACGCAATGCAGGCATAACCACCGCTGGCGCGTGCATGCAGACCAGCTACCGCCTTGAAGATGTGATCCGGCGTCAGCGCCATGCGATCCTGAATCTGCAGCTCGTGCGCGAGCACGTTCAGCAGCACTTCGGAATCGGACTCCGTATTGATGTGGCGGCGGTCGTTCTGAAACATCTCACGCCGCAGCGCGTCGGTGTTGACCAGATTGCCGTTGTGCGCAAACGCGATGCCATACGGCGAGTTGACGTAAAACGGCTGGGCCTCGGAGGAACCAGCCGTACCGGCCGTGGGATAGCGGCAATGGCCAATGCCGATATGCCCGTGCAGCGCGCCAATGGAATCCTGATGGAACACGTCGCGCACCAAGCCGTTGCCCTTGTGCAGGCGCAAATGCGCACCATCGACGGTCGCGATACCGGCCGCATCCTGCCCGCGATGTTGCAGCACGGTCAGCCCGTCATAGAGTGCCGGCGCCACTTCTGTGGTGCCCACAATGCCAATGATTCCACACATGGTGCGTTACCTGTTTCAGAAAATCGGTAATCAAGACCGCGCTCGACAGTTGCATGCAGCCGGCGGGCTACTGGCGGCCTGCGGGCACGGAACTGCTGCCTGCAGGCGTCGCTTGCGTGCCATTGCTCGAAGCGGCCGGTGTCGGCATACCTGATATCGGGTGCGCGGTTGGTGCGTGCAAGTCTGGCAAATGGTCCAGTACGCGCTGCGGGTTCAGGTATTTTCCCACATCTGCCGGCACGTGCTGTCCCAGCCACGCCGCCGTCTGCTGAAAGTGCGGCAGCAGCACGGATTGCTGCCACCACGGATCACGCGTCAACGCGGTAAAGCCGAGCAGAAACACCAGCAATGTCACCAGCAACACGCCACGCGCAAAACCAAACAACATGCCCAGCAGGCGATCGGTGCCGGACAAACCCGTGCCCTCGACCAACCGGCTGACCACAAAGCGCAGCAACGCACCGAGGATCAACACCGCCACGAAACAGAGCGCGTAGGCCACGATAATGCGCGCCGAGGGCAACTCGATCACGTGCTCGAAGCGCGCCGCCACCGCCGGCCCGAACGTCCACGCCACCCAGAACGCGGCGATCCAGATCACCAGCGCCAATACCTCGGACACCAACCCACGCCACAACCCGACCATGATCGACAGGCCGAGAATGCCGATAATGATGTAGTCAGCCCAACTCACGCGCCCGTCCTGCGCTCGGTATCGGTCACGGCTTACGGAACCCGCCGCACGACACCATTGATACCCAACTTGGCCTGGATCTGGTCATGCACGCGCTGCGCATCGGCACGTTGCGTTTGCGGCCCGGCACGCACCTGCCACAACTGCTTGCCAGCGGACTGCACCGAGCTGACGTAGCCGTCAAAACCGTTGGCGCGCAGTTTGTCGCGCAGCGCATTCGCGTCGGCTTGGCTGCCCAGCGCAGCCAGCTGCACCGCCCAGCCACCAGCCTTCGGTGCAACCACCGCACTATCTGCCTTGGCGTGGCTGGCCGTGGCCGTGACGGCAGTAGGCGCGGTCGATTCGCGACTTGCGTCCTGTTCTACATGAGGCTGCAAGCCCGGTACGGTTTGCGCAATTTTCAGCCGCGCGGTTTCGGCGGCGGTACGGGTTTCGAACGGACCGGCCAGCACCTGTGTAAGCCGCTTGCCCGCCTGGCTGATCGAGCGGCTGCTGGCGCCATAACCCAGCGCCTGCACCTTGCGTTGCAATGCCGCGGCGTTGGTCGCACTGGCATACGCGCTGAGATTGAGCATGTAGCTGCCACCACTGGCGCCTGCGGGAGTTGATACCACCGCAGCAGGTTCTGCTGCACGTGGAGACACCGTCGCCGTCGGCACTGCTTTTGGCACGACAGGTGTGGGACTTGCTGGCGCGACCGGTTTGCTGGCCGCAGGCTGCGTGGACGTCGCGCTACCTTGCAGCGGAATCACTGGCTGCGTCGGCGACGCACCTGAGCCGGTGGTGATCGTCGTCGGCTCGTGCGATTTGCCGGCCAATGGGTCGGTCTCCACGTCACGTGGACGGTTGGAGCCGATGTTCACGGTGGCCAACTGGTCGCCGGACGCACCCGGCGTTGTCGAGGAGGACGGCGCCACCGGTGTGTTCACCGCACCATCCGGATTCAGGCTCATCGTTTTCGTTTGCAGCTCACGATCCGGTGCCTGCGGAATCGCCAGGTTCACCGTCTGGTCGCCAGGTGCCGGCGGGTTGCCGGAGAAAAACATCGGCACAAACAGAACCGCCAAGGCGATCAGGACAGCAGCTCCCAACAGGCGTGTTTTCAAGTCGTGACTCCAGGGCGGCAAACGCAATGTGTAACCGGGCAATTATACCTGCCGTCGGCAATCGGCATGGCACGTCGCTCACCTGAACGGTGCCTGCCGATACGCCCGACAAGAAACGCTGCGCCACGCTACGACAGGTTGACCACCGCGCGTGCGACGTAAAACGAGCCAAACGCCAGGATGCAATCACCGGGTTGCGCCATGGCCCGCGCGGCCGCCAGGGCGTCAGGGATATCCGGATGGGCATCAAACGGCGCCTGCGGCAACGTCCGCTGCAGCACCTCGGCCAAGGCGGCGATGGTCATGCCGCGCGACGTCTCGCGTTCAAGGCCGCCAAGGTGCCAATGCGCAATACGGGCGCCGAACGCGGCCACGACCCCAGCCACATCCTTGTCGGCCATGGCGCCGTATACCGCATGGACGCGCCGTGGTGGCTGTGCATCCAGCCACTGCGCCAATGCCCGTGCAGCTTGCGGATTGTGCCCGACGTCCACGACCAACACGGGGTCACCACCGAGCACTTGCAGCCGCCCCGACACTTGCACGTTCCGCAGTCCACGCGATGCGGCCGCGAACAGCGCCGCTGGTGTGAGCCAGGTTCCATTCGCGCACAGCGCGTGCAACGCTGCGACCGCCGCTGACGCATTCTCCCACTGCACCGGCGCCACGAGCGCGGGGTCGGGCAAAGCCATCGCACTGCCATCGCGGTGCGTCCACGACCAGCCGCTGGTATGGCGTTCCACCTGAAAGTCGACGCCGGCGCACTGCACCTTGGCGCCAATGCTGTTCAGCGTATCCAGCAATCCACTCGGGGGATCGGATTGTCCGACGATTGCCGGGCGACCGGCGCGGGCAATGCCGGCTTTTTCACGACCGATACTGTCGCGATCCGGCCCCAGCCATTCCATGTGATCCAGATCGACCGTGGTGATCAACGCGAGTTCGGCATCCACGATATTGACTGCATCGAGCCGCCCGCCGAGACCTACCTCAAGCACGGCCACATCCAATGCATCAGTGCCGCCACGCACACGTGCAAAAATATCCAGCGCGGCGAGTGTGCCGAACTCGAAATAAGTCAGCGGAATATCGCCACGCGCCGCCTCGATGCGCTCGAACGCAGCGATCAACGTTGCGTCATCCGCGTCCACACCATCCACGCGCACCCGCTCGTTGTAGCGCAGTAAATGCGGCGACGTGAACGCCCCCACATGCAAGCCGGCAGCCAGCAACATCGCTTCCAGCATGGCCACGGTCGAGCCCTTGCCGTTGGTGCCACCCACCGTGATGACGCGCCGCGCCGGCGCTGTCGCGCCCATGCGCTGCCATACCTGCCGTACGCGGTCGAGCCCCAACTCAATATGATGAACGTTGACGCGATCCTGATAGATCAACCATTCGACGAGTGTGCGAGCCATGGGTCAGCTTCTTGCGGGCAATGAAGGCAAGTACCTATTGTCGCCCAGTTGCAACGGACCGGTGGCATGGCGAATCGCTTCTGCGCGAGCGCACTGGCGCGCGCAACATCACAGCGCGGTGTTGCGCAGGCGCAGTGCATTGGTAACGACCGACACTGAGCTCAAGCTCATCGCCAATGCGGCGATCATCGGCGACAGCGTGATGCCAAACCACGGATACAACACCCCGGCCGCCACCGGAATGCCGACCGCGTTGTAGATGAAAGCAAAGAACAGGTTCTGCCGGATGTTGCGCACGGTCGCTTGCGACAAGGTGCGGGCACGCACGATCGCGCTCAACTCGCCTTTCACGAGCGTCACTTGCGCGCTTTCCATCGCGATGTCGGTGCCGCTGCCCATCGCCACGCCAACGTCCGCCGCGGCCAGTGCCGGCGCATCGTTGATACCGTCGCCGGCCATCGCCACACGCCGGCCTTCGGCACGCAACGCGTTGATCACCGCCGCCTTGTCGGCCGGCGAGACATCAGCATGCACCGTATCGATACCCAACTGCTGGGCCACCGCATTCGCCGTAGTGGCATTGTCGCCGGTCAGCATCACGATCTTCAAGCCTGCTGCATGCAGATCGGTAATCGCTTGCGGCGTACTCGGCTTGATGCGGTCGGCCACTGCCAGCAACGCGACCAGAGCGTCATCGACCGCGAGAAACATCACCGTGGCACCGTGGCTGCGCAACTCCTCGGCGCGCGTGGTTGCCTCGGCGCTGATCGCGACGTGCACCTCAGCCAGCAGCTTGGCGTTACCCAGGGCGACAGCACTGGCATCCACCTTGGCGGTCACGCCACGACCGGTCAGCGCACGAAAATCCTCCGCAACCAGCGTTGCCACCTGCTCCGCCTCGGCTGCATTGACGATGGCGCGTGCCAGCGGATGTTCGCTCGGGCGCTCCAGCGCAGCGGCGAACGCCAGCACGCGCTCGCGCGGCAGCTCAGCAAAACTCACTACCTCGGTCAAGGTCGGTTTGCCTTCCGTCAGCGTGCCGGTCTTGTCCACCACCAGCGTGTCGATATCGCGCAACGCCTCGATCGCGCTGGCGTCCTTGAACAGCACACCGTTCTGTGCGCCGCGCCCGCTGGCCACCATGATCGAGATCGGCGTCGCCAACCCCAGTGCGCACGGACAGGCGATGACCAGCACCGCAACCGCCGCGATCAACGCATGGGCGAAGCGCGGTTCCGGCCCCAACACGACCCACGCCACAAACGCCAGCGCGGCGATCAACACCACTGCAGGCACAAACCACGCGGCAACACGATCAGCCACGCGCTGCAGCGGTGCCTTGCTGCGTTGCGCCTGGGCCACCAGCGCGACGATCTGCGCCAAGACGGTTTCCGCGCCGATCTTCTGCGCGCGCATGGTAAGTGCACCGTCCTGATTCACCGTCGCGCCAGTGAGCGCATCGCCAGCCACTTTGGCCACCGGCAGCGGCTCGCCAGTGAGCATCGACTCATCGACGTGGCTGGAACCTTCCAATACCACCCCGTCGACTGGCACCTTCTCACCTGGGCGTACGCGTAACACGTCATCGGCGTGCACTGCTTCCAGCGGCACATCGCTTTCGCTGCCGTCATCGGCAATGCGCCGCGCAGTTTTCGGCGCCAACCCGAGCAACGCCTGCAACGCCGCGCCGGTCCGGCGTCGCGCTCGCAATTCGAGAAAATCACCCAACGTCACCAGCGTGACGATGACGGCGGCCGATTCGAAATACACGTCCACGTGGCCGTGCGGGCCGCGGAAACCGGGCGGGAAAATCTCGGGCA
>CAJDTO010000040.1_pt1 | contig 12232 bp, 11 predicted proteins | sample 7389821 | NCBI WGS metagenome assembly CAJDTO01 (sample SAMEA7055651, study PRJEB34461) | soil metagenome | biome: terrestrial ecosystem; feature: Peninsula; material: soil | place: Antarctica | collected 2016
ACGCGCTCGCAGATCAGTTTGGTGCAGGTCAGCATCGGCACCGCCAACAGCGCGCCGGGAATACCCCACAACCAGCCCCACACCAGCAGCCACAGGAGGATCGCGATCGGGCTCAGGCGCATGCTGCGGCCCTGGATCAGTGGTGTAATTACGTTGCCTTCGAGCGCCGTCATGCCGGCAAACGTCAGCGCCGGCAGAAACACTTCGAGACTGGTGTCGTTGGCGTACAACATGCTGACCACGGCCAGCAGAATGGTGGTGAACAGCGCACCGACATACGGGATGAAATTGGCAAACATCGCCACCGCACCCCACAACAAGGCATCGCGCACGCCGTACAGATGCAACATGCCAACCGTCAGCGCGCCCAACGTGGCGTTGATCAGGAAGGCCGTCAGCAGATAGCGCGATACCTCGGTCTGGATGTTGCGCACGATCTGCACCGCATCGCGTTTGTAGGCAAAGCTGGGAGTGATCTCCACCAGCCGGCGCAACATGCTGTCACCGTAGATCAGGAAGAAGAACACCAGCAGAAACACGCTGAGCACGGCAGCCAGCACCGTGGGTGCCGTGGAAACCACATCCCATGCACTGATCGATATCGGTGGCGGTGCTACCACGGTGGCGCGGCTGGTGCCGTTGACCAAGGTTTGCGTGGCGCGATTGGCCGCTTCCAGCGGCTTGGTGACACTGCGGAATTTCGGCACGAAACTCTTGATGGCCGCCGGCGCGCCGTGAAACCAGCCGACCGCTGGTTGCGCGAGCAAACTGACGCCGGTGCCAATCCCCACGAGCAAACCCACCATCAACACACTGGCGGTCAACCAGCGTGGCAAATGCACCCGCGTGCCAGCTACCACAATCGGGTTGAGCGCCAGGCCAATGAACGCCGCCAGTACCAGTGGAATCAACAGCGCCTTGGTGATGGTGATGGTGTACAGCAGCGCCAGCAACAACAGCACGTTCAACGCCATGCGTATGACCCGCAGGTGTCGCCGCCAGCTGGGCACGTCGCCTTGCGTCACACCCAACGGCTGCGGCAACATCTCGCCACTGATGGTCTCGGGGGTCGGCGGTACGTCGGCATCCGGCTCCGCCGCAAGCCCTGCTCCCGGCGCAGCGACTAGCGCTTCATCCGCCGCGCCGGTCACTACGCTCATGACGAGGCGCTGTCGGCAGGCGCGCCCGTCGTATCGGGGTGACGCTCAACGCTGTTGCCCGCCATCACACCGAGACTCGCCACACCAAATTCAGTGAACAGGCGCATGGCGAACGCCGCCGTGTCCGCCAACCCGCCACTGAGCAACGCACCAAGGCCGGGCACCCGCAGCGGGCGCACATTGAGGCTGCCCAATACCACGCCGGCAGTGGCTGCCACACCGACGGTGGTCAGTGGGTGTGCGGCACTGCGGGCGAGCAGAACACCAGTTGCGCCATCCAACTCGCAGTGCGCCAACGCGACCCGCAGGTGTGCGGCACGCACCGCCGCCAGCTGATGGAAGATGTTCATGAGTGATCCGCTCTCTCGGTTTTCACAGGTTCGTCCAGAGCAGTTGACACCTCGGTATCACCAGTACGCATGGCTCTGCGCAGCAGTGCAGACCAATGGTCACGACTGCGCGGCAAACTCATCCAGTGCATGCAGCGGCGAAACACCATGATGGCGCCAAGCAAAACCAATAACTGCAGCACGCACAGCGCCACCAGCGCCAACAACCACGAACCCCACCATTTCGCCAGCGCCAGGCCAACCAACGCCAGCAAGCTCAGCCCCAGGCCCACTCCCGCGACAGTGGCAACCAACCCGGCGAGGAACATCCACGACACCGCACTGCGTGCCAGCCCACACTCGGCCAGCAACAAGTGCCATTGTGCGCCCAGCAAGCGTTTGAACGCGCGACCAAACTGACCGATCTCAGCCAGCAGTCCGGGCGCTGATGGCGGCACGCCAGGCGACTCATCATCAGCTTGCATGGATGCCCCCGTAGTATCGATCAACGACGCAGGATACGCCCGAGCAACCAGCCGGCGCCCAATGCAATCGCTACCGACTGCACTGGCTTCTCGCGCACGTAATCGCGTGCGTGCGCCATCCACTCGTCGGCACGATCCAGCGTCTGGTCGTAGACCTCACGGCTCCGCTCACTGACTTCGGCAGCCTTGTCGCTGGCACGGTGTGCTGCCTGTGCGGTCTTGTCGGTGGCCCGATGCAGGCTGTCCTCCACGTGATCCGCCGCGCGGTCGACCGCATCCTTGGTGCCGGCAACCGCGCTGGACGTGGCCTGCTTGATCCGCTCCGCGCGCTCGTCAATACGCGTTGTGCCCTTGCTCGGTTCAATGTTGGAATCTTGCTCGTTCATGAAGTGCTCCGAATGGTTGAAGGTTGCAGCCAAGTGCAAGTTCCCAACGCGTTTACCGTGCGCGGCGGAAAAACGCAATGATCGCAAGGATCAGAAAAACGACAAACAGAATCTTGGCAATACCGGCAGCGGCGCCAGCGATGCCGCCAAAGCCAAGTACTGCCGCAATGATGGCGATGACCAGAAAAACCAGTGCGTAATGCAACATGAGCATGTCCTCAGGCAATGCAGCGTAATAAATGGCGAAACCCGATGTGATCGCGCGACCACACTGCGCCATTCACCCATATTGCTTGCCACGCCAACGTGAAGATCAGCGCGGCTATCGTGCACGCCGCGCGCACGAAGACTCAGCCATGCACCGCCGGATTGAGGCTGTAGGTTCCGATCAAGTTTGCCTCAGCCAACACATGCCCGGTCATTGCCGCGCGCAACGCCGCCACGTCGAAGCCAGTGCTCAGCGCCAGCGCAGTCTTATCCAGTGCGGACAGCGTGAAACGGTAGTGGTGCAACAGGGTGTCATTCCATGGGGGACATGGCCCGTCATAGCCGAGATACCTGCCGGCCATGTCGGCATCACCAGCAAACCAGCTGGTGAAATCATTCACACCTTGCACGCTGCCCGGTGGGCCGAACGGCGCACGCTTGCCGCGTGCCGTGACTTCGTCGCTGCAGGCACCAGCGGCCAGCTCCCCACACTCCGGCGGAATATTGGCCATGAGCCAGTGCACAAACTCCACACGCGGCAGGTCCGCCGGCACCGTGCGGCCAGCTTGGTTCACGTCATCGCCGCAACTGGGCACATCGGCGTCGATGCAGGTGAGCACAAACGAACGCGTGCCGACCGGCGCATCCCGCCACGCGAGGTGCGGGCTGTGGTTGTCCGACAGCGCAAACGGCGCCGCACGCTTGCCAAATGCAAACCGCGACGGAATGGCCTGACCATCGACAAAGTTGTCACTACGTAGCTGCATGGGTTTTCCTCCGGATCAAGACACACTCAGTCGTTTGCAGCGCGATATTGGCATACTCGCCATTCCCAGCTTCTCCCCTCTCTCCGCATTTGGCGTTGTTGTAGCGCGATGCCGGCGCAGGCCGCACTTGCTCTGCAATCACACAACCGGGCAGGTGGCAACGCTGCGCGCCCGAAAAAACAGTTTTACGGCTTGCGGTACGTTACCCGATACACCGCGCCCGCCAGATCATCGCTGATCAGCACGCTCCCATCGGGCAACGGCTGCACGTCGACTGGGCGACCCCAAGCGCGTTGCCCTTGCAGAAACCCGGTCACCAACGGCGCGTACGACAGCACCTTGTTGCCACGCAAGCGCACGGTCATCACCCGATAGCCGGATTTTTCTGTGCGATTCCACGAGCCGTGCTCGGCGATCAACGCTGCGCCGACGTAGGCAGCAGGAAATTGTCTGCCAGTGTAAAAGCGCATACCCAGCGACGCGACGTGCGCGCCGAGCTTCAGCACGGGCGGCGTGTAGTTCTTGCAGGATTTTCCGGCGCCAAACTCGGGATCCAGCAGATCGCCCTGATGGCAATACGGGTAACCGAAATGCTCGCTCGCGCGAGTCATTTCGTTCAACTCATCGCTGGGAATGTCGTCGCCCAGCAAGTCGCGACCATTGTCGGTAAACCACAGGTTGTGCGTACCGGGCTGCCAGTCGAAGCCCACGGTGTTGCGAATGCCCAGCGCGACATCCTGCCAGTCGCTACCATCGGCATTCATGCGCAGCAGCTTGCCGTGGGCAGGCGCCGGGTCGCAAATATTGCACGGCGCGCCGATCGGTACGTACAACTTCCCATCCGGGCCAAACGCGATGAACTTGCCGCCGTGGTGGGTCTCTGGCGGCAGTTTGTCGGTGATCAGCTCCGGCGCGGGCGGGTGGTCCAGATGTTGCTCGATGTCGCGCAACACGACGATGCGACTGACCGCCGACACATACAAATCGCCAGCGTGAAACGCCACCCCCATCGGCAACTTGAGACCGCTGGCGACCACCCGCACCCTGTCAGCCACGCCATCACCGTTGCTGTCGGTCAGCGCGTACACCTTGCCGGCACCGCTGGAACCGACAAACACCGTGCCGTGCGCACCCAACGTCACCGCGCGCGCATTCGGTACTTGATCGCTGTACAGCGCAATGTGGAAACCTGGCGGCAGCGTCAACTGCTCCAGCTTCGTTGCGGCGCAGACTGGGGGTGCCAGCAACAGGGCAAGCAGCAGTATCGACAATCGGCGCATGGCAGGTGCTCCCTGGATCATGAGTCATGAGCGTATACCGCCACGCGGCCGCGCAGGAAGCTGGCGCGCTCTGGTAACGTGATGCCCTCTCCGGGGGTAAGCATGAGCGAGCTTGAAGACCTCACCACACTGGTGCGCGCAGCCACACCATTGCTGGTGATCGAGACGGTGGACGAACAGCGTGTGATCGAGTGTTTTCGCCACGTGATCGCACAATCCCTGCGACCGTTGTGGTGCTGGACGCTCACCGATGGGCTCAAACGGCTCGACTTCACCCAGGCCAGCAACGTTGCGCCCGACGCCACTGCCACGCTGGACGCAATCCGCGCGCAGACCGAACGCGGCATCTACCTGTTGTTCGACTTCCACAGCCTGCTGCGCTACGCCATGAGCCAGCGCCAGATGCGCGAGATCGTGCAGCGCCAGCGTTCGGCCGCGCACACCATCGTGCTGGTTGGCGCCAGGATCGAGTTGCCCGATGAACTCGAGGCGCTGGCGTTGCGTGTGCCGTTGTCGTTGCCCGACAGCAAGGAAATCACCGGCATCGTGCGCGGCGAAGCGCTGGCCTGGCAGCGCGAGCAAGGCCGCAGGATCAGCGTGGACAACGACGCCACGCGCAGCATCGTGCGCAACTTGCTCGGCCTGACCATGCCCAACGCACGGCGCATCGTGCGCAAGCTGATCTACAACGACGGCGCGCTTGGTCCGCAGGATCTGCCCGAGCTGATGCAATCCAAGTTTGACTTGCTCAATCGCTCCGGCTTGTTGCACTACGAATACGCCACCGCCAGCTTTGCCGATGTGGCCGGCGTTAAGCGCTTGCGCGAATGGGTGCAGCGCCGACGCGTGGTGTTTCTCGACCCGACTGCCACACCCACGCTCGACCCGCCGAAAGGCGTGCTGCTGCTCGGCGTGCAAGGCTGTGGCAAGAGCCTGGCAGCGAAAGCCATCGCGGGCGGTTTTGGCGTGCCGCTGGTGCGTCTGGACTTCGGCACGCTGTACAACAAATACCAAGGCGAAACCGAAAAGAATTTGCGCGAAGCGTTAGCCAGCACGGAACTGTTGGCGCCGTGCGTGTTGTGGATCGACGAGATCGAAAAAGGCCTGGCCAGCGGTGGTGGCGAAGACGGCGGCGTGTCCCGGCGTGTCCTCGGCTACTTGCTGACGTGGATGGCCGAACGCAAGGCCAACGTGTTCCTCGTCGCCACTGCCAACGCCGTGCAGGAACTTCCAGCCGAATTGCTGCGCAAGGGTCGCTTTGACGAGATCTTCTTCGTCGGCCTGCCCAGCACCTCCGTGCGTGCCGAAATCTTCAGCCTGCACCTGACCCGCCGCCAGCTCGACCCTGCCAGCTTCGACTTGGCCACCCTGGCCACCGCCAGCTCAGGTTTTTCCGGCGCCGAGATTGAACAAACCATCGTCAGCGCGCTGTATGACGCCGCCAGTAATCATGGCGCGGCGCTGGATCAGGCGACTTTGCTCAATGCGTTGCAGCAGACACGCCCGCTGTCGGTACTGATGAAAGAACACGTCGACGCACTGTGTGCGTGGGCCAAAGGGCGATGTGCGGCGGCAGACTGACGTCCGATTGCACGGTACCAATCAGGCTCATCGGCGCTCATCCCAGCACTGGAAGCAAGACCATTGGAAGCACAAGATCTGCAAAAACTGGTAACGGTGCGCATGCCGTATGGCAGGTATCAGGGGCGACTGCTTGCTGACTTGCCGGGCGCGTATCTGGCGTGGTTCGCCCGCAAGGGCTTTCCTCCTGGCCAACTCGGCCACCTGTTGGCGTTAGCACTGGAGATTGATCACAACGGATTAGCGGACTTGCTGATGCCGTTACGCGCACGGACGCACGCACCCTGACCGGACGCACGTGGCCGGGTTGGGGTTCAGCGCCGGCGCGTGCGAGAGGCGCCCAGTTTGCGCGTGAGAGTGTTGCGCCCAACACCCAGCGCCGCTGCCGCTTTCTGCCGATGACCGTCGCTGCGCTCCAGCGCGACTCGCATCAGGGTTTGATCCAGTGCAGCGCGGGCGCGCGCATGAATGTTGGCCTCGCCATCGGCCAGCGCGGCCACGGCCCAGGCACGCAGCGCGTCCGTCCACTCGCCACCCGCGGATGGTGTGCCGCCTGCATCCAGATCGGACGGCAGGATTTCACTGCTCGGCGCGATGACGGCAAGGCGCCGACACAGATTTTCCAACTCCCGCACATTGCCTGGAAAGTCGCGTTGCGCCACCAGCTTCAACGCCGCACGCGAGAAATGTTTGGGCGGCAACTTCAACGCTTGCGCGGCAGCAGCCAGAAAGTGCTGCGCCAGCAACGGGATGTCGGTGCGCCGCGTACGCAAGGCGGGCAAAGCAATACGCACGACGTCAAGGCGATGGAGCAAATCAGCGCGAAACGCGCCACCGACGACCCGGGCAGCAAGGTCCTGATGGGTCGCCGCCAGCACGCGCACGTGACCATGGATCAACTCGCGACCACCGACGCGATAAAACTCGCCACCGGACAAGACACGCAGCAAACGAGTTTGCAACGCTTGCGGCATGTCACCGATTTCATCCAGGAACAGGGTCCCGCCTTCGGCTTGCTCAAAGCGTCCGGCATAGCGGCGCACGGCGCCGGTGAACGCGCCCGCTTCGTGGCCGAACAACTCGCTCTCGAGCAGCTCGGCCGGAATCGCGGCGGTGTTCAACGCGACGAACGGTCCATGTCGGCGTGCGCTTTCCTCGTGCAGGGCGCGCGCTACCAGTTCCTTGCCGGTGCCGGTTTCGCCGGTGATCAATACATTCAAATCGCTGGCGGCAACGCGACCGATCAGGCGAAACACCTCACGCATCGACGCGCTCTGGCCAAGCAAGGCGGGGTTGAGCGCGCTCGCGACCACCGGCGCTGCCACGGTTGTGACAGCGCCGGCCAGCGCGCGCTGCACGGCAGCCACGGCATGATCGAGGTCGAACGGTTTGGCCAGATAATCCACTGCGCCGGAGCGATAGGCCGCTGCCGTGGTGGCCACGTCGGTGTACGCACTCATCACGATCACCGGGCCGAGCGCGCGCGTCTTCCAGTCAGCGAGCAAGTCCAGGCCGTCCTCACCCGGTAGCCGAACATCCGTCACCAGGAGTGCCGGTCGGGAATCCAGCAACGCCGCACGAAGCGCACTCACATCGGCGAACTCGCGCACTACCAGCCCGGCTTCGCGCAATGCCGAAGCCAGCACGAAACGCACGCTGCGATCGTCATCGACCAGCCAAACGGTGTCAGTCACGGGGAAGCCCTCCCCATGCTCAAGTGCAGATTGCGACCCACGCAGCGTGCCAGCCTCGGCGTGGGATGGTTGCGCGCACAACGGCGGGCAGTGCCCGCCCCACGATCTAACAAGGTCGCGCGCGAGGCAATGCTATGCATGGGCGGTATCCAAAGGGAGATACAAGGAAAACACGGTAGCGCCGGGGCAGCTCGTCCAACGCAAATCGCCACCATGCTCGCGCGCCAGCTCACGCGACAAGGCCAGCCCCAGACCCACGCCGTTGGCATGGCCGGACACCAGCGGCTGAAACAAGGTGTCACGCATGGCGTCGGGCACGCCGGGGCCGTCATCCATTACGTCCACCCGCAACGCACTGCGCAGCAGATGTTCACCCAAGCGCACGGCATGCTCCACGCGCGTGCGCAAGGTCAGCGTGGACGCCCCGGCCTGCAGCGCATTGCGCGCGAGATTCAGCAATATCTGCTGCAGGCGATCAGTGTCCGCCCAAACCTCGGGCGCGCTCGGGTCGTAATCAAAATGCACGACCGGTGGGGCGGGCGCAGCGCGCAACAAATCGACCACACGTTCCAGGACCAGATGGATATTCACCGCATCAAGCTGCGCCGGACCGGCGTGATGCAGTAGACGATTGGCCAAGGCGGTGAGGCGATCCACCTCATCAATGACCAATCCCGCCAAGGCGCGCAGCTCACCATCGGCAACCCGGCGCTGCAGCAGCTGCGCCGCACCGCGCATGCCGGCCAGTGGATTTTTCATCTCGTGGGCAAAACCGCGCAGCGTGCCGGACAGCGGCGACACGCCGGTTGTCTCCGGCGCCAGCGTGTGCACCTCCAACAACACACCGGCGTCGAATGGCTGCAACGCAATATCGACGTCAACGTCGTCCCCAGCCGCTACGCGCAACGGCACGCCGCGCAACTGCACGGTGCGCTGCTCGGCCAACACTCGTCGGGCGGCATCCATCCCGACCGGCTCACGCAACAGCGCCGCCAACGACTGACCGACCACACCACGGGTGCCGACACCGAGCAATTCGGCCAGTGCCGCGTTGGTCCACTGCACCCGCAAGTCGGCACCGACCCACGCCAACCCGGTGGCCAACTGCTCTGCCCATGCGCGCCATGCGTCGGTGTTCATTGCACCATGATGGGTACTGCGCCCGGAGCGTGCAATGGACCGGTCGTCAGCCGTCGCCACGGTGAAACACGTTTGGTGCTCGTGGGAACGACAAGATGCGTGGTGCCGTGGTGGTTGCATGGCGGGTTGACGGCAAAATGATTCGGGTCTGCGCCGGAATGCCGGATATTGCCAACGACGGGCATTAAGCAATCACCGCGGTGGGTCAAGGCCTGAACTCATCTGACAACTGAGCGTATCGGCACCATCAAACCCGGCACACCGACACTGCCACACCCGCGCACATCGTGACCGCGGCATAGGCATGGATCGCGCCAAGCCATGGCGCTGGTTGGCCGCATCGCACAGCGTCTTCTTGAAGCCTTGGTTGGCCATGCCTCCCACTGGACCGTCCGTGGCACTGCGAGTTGCTATCGCGCACCTGTCGCACATGTTGACTCAGGCGGCTCCGCGACGGTGCTCCGGGCGCATGCGTGAGCGCCGGTTCATCCCGCGCGCGGTAGCCTTGCATGCAGATCAGACGCGCCAGGTCCCTGACGGCCGGCCGTTCAGCTGATGACCGCGATTCGCCCGGAGTGCATCCATGCTGGTTTTCAATTCGACTCATGCTGCATGTGGTGTCGCACTGGCGGCTCTGCTGCTCGCTGCGTGCGGCAAAAGCACGCCGGCGCCGGCGCCAAAAGACGCCACGTCAACCGCTGCCGTAACGACAAAGCGGGCACCGCAAGCCAAGCCCGCAGCAGCCACGTCAGTGGCACGCACCGCGTCCGCAGCCGTGGCGTCAACGCCCGCACCGCCAGCAGCGAGCACGGTGTTCCGGGTTACTGCAGTTACGCTGGGCAGTGCGGTAGATAGCGCCCAGCAAGTCACCCAACCCAGCACTCACTTCACTCCCACCGAGAAGACGATCTACGCCAACGTGGTTACTACGGGCAACACGCCCGACGCAGCACTGAATGCACGCTGGAATTACCTGGAGGGCGCGGGCATGTTGATTACCAGTGTCACCCAGCGCCTCGCCAGCGACGGCCTGGCGACCACCACGTTTACCCTGCAAAACCCCGACCTGTGGCCGGAAGGCAAGTACAACGTGGAAATTTCAGTGGATGGCAAGGTGGTAAACACGCAGGCGTTCACGATCGGCAAGTAGCCGCGCCGGCACCGTGCGGCTCGGTAGCAAACGACTTCAACCGTAGCCGAGTCGCAAGCGTCGTTGCAAACCACCGGCGCGCAGCACCGGCTTGGCAATCGCGGCATCCAGCGCCGCTGCCTGGCCCCACACTTCCACTACTTCTCTGGCCCGCGACGCGCCGGTGTACAACAACTGGCGCGAAAGAATACGGTTGTCGGCATCCGGTGGCAGCAACAACACAACGTGGCCGTATTCGGAACCCTGACTCTTGTGGATGGTGACGGCGAACGCGCCCTGATGCTCGGGCAAGCTGCCGAGCGCAAATGCGCGCACGCTACGGTTGCTGGCGGTGGTACCGGCGGCGGTGGCCTCGCCGCGCAGTGCGCCATCACGGGTCACGGTGACTTCAAACCACACGCGCAATTGGCCGTCTGCATCCAGCAGGCAGATACCGACGTCACCGTTGAACAAACCGGCGGCAGCATCGTTGCGCGTGATCATCACCGCCCGTCCCGGATACCAGAGTGCATCGGCATAGTCGACGAGGCGACTGCTCAAGGTGCGCTCGATGACGGCGTTGACCTCGGTTGCGCCGAATTCGCTTTCGCGCAGCGCGCACAACAGTTGCTGCGCGCGCAAGCCACTGAGTGCGGCCAACACCAGATCGTCGCGGGCGGCCGGGACGGCGGCGTACGCCCCGCTGGCTTGCAGCGACTGGCGCAGCGCGCGACACCACGGCCCGAGCACCCGACGCAGATCCTGCGTAGTCGCCACCTCACGCCGAATCGCCCGGGTACCGGCAGCCTGCCACGCGGCAGCAAACGCCGCCGCGTCACCGCGCAGGATCGCGTGATTGATCGGCACCAAAGATTGATTGGCACGAAAGCTGTGTTGCAGGCGCACCAGTTCGGGTGCGTGGTCAGCCTCCAGCGCGCTGACCAGATCCAGCAACACCGAACCGGTACCCACCGAAGTGAGCTGATCGGCATCGCCAACCAGGATCAACGCGGCGTCATCGCGCAACGCGTCGAGCAACGCGCGCAGCAGGGCCAGATCCACCATCGACGCTTCATCGACGACCACGATGTCGGCGGGCAACGGATCATCGGCATGGTAGCGAAAGCCACCGGAGCGTCCGCGACTGCCGAGCAGGCGATGCAGCGTGCTGGCGTCGGCACTTAGCGCACTGTCCAGACAGGTTTGCCAAGCGCTCGGCAGCGGCGGCGCGGCACGCTCACGCAAAGCTTTGGCGCCATCGCGCAGAGACTCGGACAAGCGCTGGGCGGCCTTGCCGGTAGGCGCGCTGAGGCGGATCACCGGTATCGGCAGATCACGTGCCACGGCGTCGTTGATCAGCATCAGCAGCATGCGCAGCACGGTGGTGGTCTTGCCGGTGCCGGGGCCACCCGTGAGGACAAACAAGCGGCGTCCAAGCACCCCCGCCACCGCGTCACGCTGCGCCTGCATGTCGGCATTGGCGGCATCGGGAAACAGGACGGCCAGATCCGCCTCTGCCACCTTCCCTGCGGACAATGGCGTAGTGCGGCGGGCATTGAGGCGCTGCGCCACGGCGACTTCATGGCAAAAGTTGCGGCGCAGATAAAAGTGTTCGTGCTCGATGACGAAGGGAATATCTGCGCCAGTCGACTCTCCATTACCGACTACGCTGACCATGGGTTCGGCTTCCAGCGCGGCGCGCGCTTCGGCGTCCAGCGCCGCCATGCCATGCCGCGCACTGTCCGCGCCGGTGAGGGGCAACGCGCTGTCGCCATGGCCCTCGGCCAGGCTGGCCCAACCAGCGACCCGCGCCAGCAACGGCGAGCCACCGTGAATCACCACCCAGCGCGCGACGGCGCGATCCAGCGCACGCCATGCCTCCGGCGCGGTGGCATCGATCGACAGCGGGCGAAAGTGATAGCCGCGCGCGGCTGCGAGCACCCCGTTGCCGCGGAGAGTGTTACCTGCGTTCATGCCACCTCCTGCACGTTGCCGCGTCCACTCAACACGTTGCCGACCGCGCTCAGCAGGGCATCGGAAAATCGATGGCGCCAGATCCCGGCGTCCGGCGCCA
>CAJDTO010000066.1_pt3 | contig 12168 bp, 15 predicted proteins | sample 7389821 | NCBI WGS metagenome assembly CAJDTO01 (sample SAMEA7055651, study PRJEB34461) | soil metagenome | biome: terrestrial ecosystem; feature: Peninsula; material: soil | place: Antarctica | collected 2016
GGTATTGCGCCAGAATCGAGTGTTGCCGCATCGAGCCGGACAGTGCTGCTTGCTGACTTGCACGGTTCGACTTGGCACAATCGACATTCGCCCAAGGTAGGAGAGTCCACCCATGGCATTCCAACAGCCCGCTTTCCATCTTTCGGGCCAGTGCCGTTGGCCCACCGGCCAGCGTCATCACTCAATCATGTCTCGACCTACTTTCCTTCGTTCTTCCTTGTTCTACGGACAAGCCGCTCCCAGCGCGGGCTGCCGGCATGCCGTGGGCGGGCTCTGACGCATGTCCTATCAAGTCCTTGCACGCAAATGGCGTCCACGAAAGTTTTCCGAGCTGGTCGGTCAGGAGCACGTAGTACGCGCGCTGACCAATGCGCTGGACAGCGGACGCATGCACCACGCCTACCTGTTTACCGGCACGCGCGGCGTCGGCAAGACCACCATTGCCCGTATCTTTGCCAAGTCGCTGAACTGCGAGCGCGGGCAGTCGGCCGAGCCGTGTGGTGAGTGTTCGGTATGTACGGCGGTGGACGAAGGCCGTTTTGTCGATCTGCTGGAGATTGATGCAGCCAGCAACACTGGCGTGGACGACGTCCGTGAGGTGATCGAAAACGCGCAGTACGCGCCGTCGCGTGGGCGCTTCAAGGTGTATCTGGTGGATGAGGTGCACATGCTGTCCAAGAACGCGTTCAACGCGTTGCTGAAGACACTGGAAGAACCACCGCCGCATGTGAAGTTTCTGCTGGCCACCACCGATCCGCAGAAATTGCCGGTAACGGTGCTGTCGCGCTGCCTGAAGTTCAATTTGAAGCGCCTGCTGCCGGCACAGATTTCCGGGCAGATACGTCACATTCTGGGCGCCGAGAACATCGCGTTTGATGATGACGCGATTGCCGAATTGGCACGTGCTGCGGACGGTTCGTTGCGCGATGGCTTGTCCTTGCTGGACCAGGCCATCGCCTATGGCGCCGGTGCGGTGCGCGGCGACGACGTGCGCGCCATGCTCGGCAGCGTTGCCCGCGCGCAGGTACTGGGTGTGCTCGATGCCGTGGTCGCCGGTGATGGGGCAAGGTTGCTGGCCGAATGTGCGCAAATCGCCTCATATTCGCCCGATTTTGGCGGTGTGCTGGATGATCTCGCCAGTGCGCTGCATCAGTTGCAATTGCTGCAATTGATCCCCGACTATCAACCCGCCGATGGTGCCGATGATGACCATGCTCTGGCCACACTCGCCGCACAAGTGGCGCCCGAAGACGTACAGTTGTATTACCAGATCGCCATTGCCGGGCGGCGCGATCTGACCTTGGCGCCCGATGCGCGCACCGGGTTCGAGATGGCCTTGTTGCGCATGCTGGCGTTCCGCCCGGAGGGTGCTGCATCGCCGCCGGCGCAGGGTCGACCGGCATCCGCGCTGACGACCGCTGTGGCGGCCGCGCACACTGCCACTGCGCCTGCTCCCGTTCACCCGCAGCGCGCGAGTGTTGTTGATACGGGGCCAGCAGCACACAGTGGGAAGAAAACGCCGACACCCGGCGTTGCGCCATCGGCGTCGGCAGTACCAACCAGCGCACCCACTGCATCCGCGTCGGCACCAACCGAGCGTGTCACCCCGGCACCTGTTGCGCTGGACGCCGGTGGTCTGCCGGATTGGGATGCCTTGATCAAGCGTGCCGCATTGCGTGGGCCGCTGGGCATGTTGGCGCAAAATGCCATCCTGCGGGCGCGCGAAGGGCAAACGCTGATACTGGCGCTGCAACCGGTGCATTTGCGCATGGCTGTCGAGCCGATGGTCAGCCAGATGGAAGAACACATTTGCCAAGCATTGGGTGAGACGATACGCCTGCGCTTTGTTGCGGTGAGTAGTCCGGCTGCCACCGAGCGGACGCCGGCGGCACGTGCAGCAAAGGCCCACGACACCGCGCAGGCGGCGGCGGAAGCGGCGATTGAAGGTGACCCGCTGGTGCAGTCATTGAAACGCGAATTCGGTGCGCACGTCGTACCGCAATCGATCAAACCATTGGCAAACGAATCGGGAGCCGCGTGATGAAAGGACAGATTGGTCAGTTGATGCAGCAGGCGCAGCGCATGCAGGAAGACATGAAGCGCGCGCAGGAGGAGATCGCCAAGCTCGAGGTCACCGGCAGTGCGGGCGGCGGCTTGGTGAGCGTGGTGATGACCGGTGAGCACGAAGTACGCCGCGTGCAGATCGACCGGAAGACGTTCGCCGACGATCCGGAAATGGCCGAGGATCTGGTGGCCGCCGCCGTCAACGACGCAGTGAACAAGATCGCGACGGCCAGCAAGGATCGCCTTGGCGGCGTGGCCTCGGGCCTGAACCTGCCGCCCGGCTTCAAGATGCCGTTTTGATGGTGACGTGTTGGCACGCGGGAGAGTGGAGTCGTGAGAATTGCGGCGCGCAAGCGCATCGCCGAGCGCTGACGGTGCCCCGTGATGCAGGCCAGTTCGCGGGTGCGCCATGAGCGGCTCCAGTCTTCTTGATGGCTTGATTGAGGCACTGCGTTGTCTACCTGGTGTGGGTGGCAAGAGCGCGCAGCGCATGGCTTTCCATTTGCTGGAACGTGACCGCGATCGCGGCTTGAAGTTGGCCGACGCGTTGCAACAGGCGATGCAGCGCATCGGCCGCTGTCAGCGGTGTCGCAATTTCAGCGAGGACCCGCTGTGCACGGTGTGCGCAAACGGCAGCCGCGATCAGCACACGTTGTGCGTGGTCGAATCACCCATCGAGTTGGCCGCTATCGAGCAGGCGACTGGTTATCGTGGGCAGTATTTCGTGCTGATGGGACACCTGTCGCCACTTGATGGCTTGGGCCCGGAGGAACTTGGCCTGCCACAACTGGCTGCGCGCCTGGGCGAGGGCGAGATCGAGGAGATGATTGTTGCCACCAATCCTACTGTCGAGGGTGAAGCCACGGCACACTATCTGGCGCAACTCGCGCGGGCCGGCGGTGTGCGGCCGACCCGGCTGGCGCACGGTGTGCCGCTAGGCGGCGAGCTCGAGTACGTTGACCGCAGCACGCTCGCCCACGCGTTTGGTGGGCGGCAGCTGCTTGAATGATTTGCGATCAGGGGATGCATGATGAGTGACACGATTTTCAGCAAGATCATCCGCCACGAAATACCGGCAGACATTGTCTACGAGGACGATGAAGTGCTGGCGTTCAGCGACGTCAATCCGCAGGCGCCAGTGCACGTCTTGTTCATCCCGAAAGTACCGATGCCGACACTGAACGATGCGACCCCTGCGGACGCTGAGCTGCTCGGCAAGTTGTTGCTGGCCGCGGTCAATTACGCCAAGCAGCTGGGATTGTCGGAGCGTGGTTACCGCGTGGTGATCAACTGCAATGAGGATGGCGGGCAGACGGTGTATCACCTGCACATGCATCTGCTGGCCGGGCGGCGCCTGCACTGGCCACCAGGTTGAGCGGAGTGCACTACTCCGGTTTGTGCCACATGGGCAACAACGCCGGCAGACGGCCGGCGTTGTTGCCTGTGATCACCCCTTCGGCGGCGCCGGCGGCGGCGTGGAAGGTGGCCGCACGATGATGACGCGCGGCTGGTTCCAATACGGATTGCCCCAGCCGCCGTAGTAACCGGGACCGAAGCCCGAGCCCCAGAACGGGTCGTAATAGCCCGGCGGGTAGCGCGTGACCGCTACGCGCTTGGGCCACAGATAGACGACGTCAGCCTCCACCCGCGGGTAGGCGTAGTCGTACTCGCCGACCTTCTGTGACATGGTGCCGCGGAGCGTGCCGGTGACGGTCAGTTCGCGACCACGGACAAATACTTCCGGATCGTAAAAGCCCGCGCGGCAGGCGACGAAGCGCCCCTGACTTTCGCCGGAGGTGCCTGTTTGTGGACGTGCCTGGTTGTCCAGCGGCCGCGACAGCAAGTAGAAGCAGGTCTGCCGTGCGCCCGGTTCGGTCTTGATGATCTCGCCGCCCCAGCGCACGTGTTCTCCACCGGCGCCGCCTTGTTGCGCGCTGGACGAGGAGACGTTGGTGTAAGTGCCTTGCAGCGGCTGCGGGATCGTCGCGCAGCCACCGACCAGGGCCAATGCGGCGACCAGCGTGAGTGGGCGGTATACGGACATGGTGAGTTCTCCATCAGGGGTGGCGGCGTGCGCCGCTACGATTGTGCTATTTGACCATGCGCGCCGGGTGGAAATCCCGCACGGCACGGCGCAACTCGCGCAACGGTTCAGGTGGCGGTTCGTTGTGAGCGTAGCGCAGCTCAAGGTAAGCCGTCGTCAATTGGGCCAGCGTAACGCGTTGCTCAGGCAGGGCGCGTGCCGCGCGGGTGAGGTAATGGCGCGGTCCCTCGCCGTGGCGGCGCACGATGCCACGGCGGGCCAGCTTGCGCTCCAGCACGCGCAAGGTTTCCCGCAACACATCCTTGCGCTGGCGTCGCCACAACGCCCAGGCCAGACCGCTGGCCACGAACAGTGCGCTGCCGATGGCAATCAGGATGCCCAACATGCGTGTGTCCGTATCGCGCACACCAAATGGCGTGAGCAGGCCGCGCTGGCGCAGTGCATCGAAGCCAACGACACCCTGATTCCACCAACGGTTGACGATATCCCAGTGGTTGCGCATGCCCTGCAGCCAGTCGTTGTGGTACCAACCGCGTTCGTTGCCGATGGCCGCTGCCGCGCCGAGGGTCACGCGCTCCGGGCGTGCGGCGGCCGTCGGGTCGACACGCACCCAACCGCGTCCGTCCAACCACACTTCGGTCCAGGCGTGGGCGTCGGAATTGCGCACCAGCAGATAATTGCCAAGCTTGTTCCAGTAGCCACCCTGATAGCCCGTGACCACGCGCGCCGGGATGCCTGCGCTGCGCATCAGCACGGTGAATGACGAGGCGTAGTGTTCGCAGAAGCCTTCGCGGGTATTGAACAGGAAGTCGTCCACCGCGTTGCGTCCGAGCGGTGCGGGCATCAGCGTGTAACGGAAGTCGCCGTCATGCAGCAGTGTCAGGCCGGCGCGCACGATCGCTGCGTCGTCGGTGCCGTAGCGTGCCCGCCACTGCTCCGCCAGCGCCCGTGTGCGGGGGTTGAAACCCGCGGGCAGACGCAGCCCACGTTGGCGCGCACGCGCATCGAGCTCTGGTTGCAAGTGGTAGCGCAAGGCCGAGCGCAGTGCGTAACTGAGGGGATTGGTGACAGGTTTGTCGGCGACCACTTCGTGATCGGCGTACAACCGGGCGTTGACCGGCGCGTTCAGCGGCACATCCAGCGCGGGCAGGATGCGCTGCTCGCTGGGTTCGAGGCTGATGCGATAGCTGATGGTATTGGCGACCTCGATGAGCGTCGGCGTTTCCGGGGGGCCAGGAGAGCGAATGTGTTGCCAGCGCCGACCGTCGTAGTTCCACATCACGTAAGCGCGGAAGTAGCGCAAATCGGCTGGTGGCGGCACGCCATCGAAAGTGACGCGCAGTGCCGGGCTGTCGTCGGTGAGCAGCTCGGTGAAGTTGCCCGGCGACATGCTGTCGCTCAAACCGGTGCGCGCCTGGTTGGGTGATGGTGCGCCCCACAGTGGTGAACTCAAGCGCGGCACCAGCACAAACGCAAGCAGGGTCAGCGGCAGTGCCGCGCCCAGCAATAGCAGGCCCGGTAGCAACGTGCGCGGCAGGCTGGCTGGCGCTTGCGCCGGCTCCAACGCGCGCAGCGTCGCCAGTACAGGCAGCAAGCCCAGCGCGACCACCACGGTGCTGACCAGCCCCTGGTTGAACAGCAATGCGGACATCAACGCGAAACATGCGAAACTCGCGCCGACCCGCACATCGCGTGCTGTCTCGGTTTCCAGCAGCTTCAATACCAGCAGGCCGATGGCCAGTGCGGCGCCCGGCGCGCGTCCGAAGATACTGCCGTAGGTGCCAATGATGGCCAGCGTCAGCAGCAGCAACAGCGGCAGCTTGATCCATTTCGGCACTCGACCGCCGTGCTGACGGCGGTGCCACCAGCGCCACGCCAACAGCGCTGCCAGTACCGCGCTGAGCCACCATGGCAGATGCGGCGCGTGGACGCCGAGCACGACGACGATGCTCAGAGTGAGCAGGTCGAACGTGCGGATGTCGACTGGCGCAGGCGTCATGGCAGTTCGGCCAGTGCGTTCATGCAATGCGCGTAATGCAGTGGACCGCTAGCCAATGGCAGTTCATTGCCGGGCAACCACAGGCTGTAGCTGTGACGTTGTGCTTGCGCCTCGCCAAGCCAGCGCGCGAGCCGGGCAATTCGTGCTTCGCTATCCAGATTACGCAACTCGCGCCAGTCAAGCTGCCATTGCGGCTGACTGTGTGGTTGTGCAAAGTCTTTCACCAGCAGGCCTTCGTGATGCGCGCTGATTTTCCACGCGATATGGCGCTGTGGATCGCCAGCGCGGTAGTCACGCAACGCGGCGAACTCGTCGCCCGGACGTTGACGGGTTTGTTGCGCTTCGAGGGCAGCCGCGTTGGGTAATGGCCCGGCAAGTTCCGCTCGTGGCCAGACCAACACGGCTTGGTCCGGGTGCAACCAGCTCCAGGCGCGAAACAGTCCCAGCGGCCACGTCGTCCACACGCGCAGCCGTGGCACCGGCTGCCAACCGCGTTGGCTGGTCGGCAGCGACACTTTCACTGTTGCGGTACCGTTGCTCGACAGCGCAAACGCGGCGTGGGTGACAGCCATGTCGACGCGAACCGCGTTGTGGGTGTGCGCTGAATCGAAGCGCAAGGTGAGTTCCATCGGCTGCCCGGCTGTCGCGTGGTCAGCCAGGAGTCCGCTCAGATGCAGTCCGTCGAGGTTGCGAAACGTCACCAGCATGCTGGCAGCGCTGGATGCACCGAGCAGGCAGGTCAACAGCAGCGCCGCATTGTTGGCGTAGTTCAGCGCGCCAACCAGCATGACCAGCAGCAGCACGGCAAAGCCGATGCCGAAACCGCTCGGCACGATGTAGATACGCCGACGATGCAACTCGATAGGTAGGCTTTCTGGGCGGCGGTAACGGGTCAGTGCGGGCAGGCGATGTTCACCCCACAACACCACGCGGTGCAGCAAGGCGCGCATCAGTCCACCGCAACCTCGGTCAACAGTTGGCGCGCCAGCGTGTCCCCGCTGACGCCGCGCGCAGGCAGCAGGCGATGGGCCGCCAGCGGCACGAATAGCGCCTGGATATCTTCGGGCAACACATGCGTGCGCCCGCTCAGCAGTGCCCACGCGCGCGCCGCGCTGAGCAGTGCCAGGCCAGCACGTGGCGACAAACCGACGCGAATTTCCGGGTGCCGCCGACTCGCACTGAGCAACGCCTGCAAGTAGTCGAGCAACGCGTTGCTGGCAATGATGGTTTGTGCATGCTGATGCAGCGCAAGCAGTGCGCCAGCGTCCAGTTGTGGCGTCAGTTGCGCGAGCAGATCACGCCGATCACTGCCCGTGAGCAGGGCGCGTTCGGCGGCGGCATCGGGATAGTCCAGCGACAGCCGCAGCATGAAGCGGTCGAGTTGCGAGTCGGGCAGCGGAAACGTGCCGTTGAGGTCCAGCGGATTTTGCGTGGCGACGACAAAGAAGGGTTGCGCCAGCGCGTGCGTCTGGCCGTCCACTGTCACTTGCGCTTCCGCCATGGCCTCCAGCAACGCGCTCTGGGTTTTTGGGCTGGCACGATTGATCTCGTCGGCCAGCAGTAACCCGGTAAAGATCGGCCCGGGGTGGAAGCGAAACTGAGCCGTCTCGCGCTCATACACGCTCACGCCGATGATGTCCGAGGGCAGCAGATCACTGGTGAATTGCACGCGCTGGAAATCCAGCCCGAACGTGGCCGCCAGCGCATGCGCAAGCGTGGTCTTGCCCACGCCCGGTACGTCTTCCAGCAGCAGATGTCCGCCGGCGATCAAACAGGTAAACGCGCGCTTTACTTGTGCCGGCTTGCCCAGCAGTACTTGATTGACCTGGGCCATCGCAGCGCGCAATCGGTGCTGCAAAATCTCGTCGGGTTGCTCGGTAATGGCAGACATGGGTTCTTCAGGTAGTGGCGTGGGTGCGCTATGACGTGAGCGGACTTGAATCAGTGTAATGGGCTTGGACCCTGACGTTGGGCGAGCGGCTGAGAGCCCGGGACGCCTGATGGTGCCACGCCAGTGGCGGGGCGTTTGCGCCCGGGTTCACGGCGACGCGATGCCGCAGTTGCGCAGCATCTGCGCCACGGCAATCAACGGCAGGCCGATGAGCGCGGTCGGATCGTGAGTGTCGATGCACGTGAACAGGGCGATGCCCAAGCCTTCGCACTTGAAGCTGCCGGCGCAATCGAGTGGTTGCTCGCGTTCGATATAACGCCGGATCTCGGCGTCATCCAGGTCGCGAAAATGCACAGTCGTGTGATCGACGTGGGTGTGTTGGCGGTCGTTGCGCGTGTCGTGCACGCAAACGGCAGTGTGGAACGTCACTGCCTGACTGGAGCTAGCGCGCAGTTGGGCGCACGCTGTTTCGACATTACCCGGTTTGTGCAGAATGGTACGGCCCAGTGCGGCTACCTGATCGGAACCGACGACGACGGCGTTATCCTGTTCGCGCGCGGCTGCTTCGGCCTTGGCAATTGCCAGGCGCAGCGCCCGCGTCGGTGCAGATTCGGCGGCAAGTTCCGCCTCATCAATCTGTGGCGCGCACTGCGTGATCAAGCGCGGTGTCGCGCGATTCACGGCTCGCCATCCTGGCGGATGTGCTCGCGCATTGCGTTGTCCAGCGCGCTTTGCGCCTGTGCCAGTGCCCGCAACAGTGGTTGCAGGCGCTCACGGACATTCTGCATCGCGGTAGCGGCCACAGCAAATTCGTCGACACTGGCCTGTGTCGAGTGGTCGCGGATCCACAGCCGCTGTTGCAACAACGCGCGCAGTCCTGCCTCCACTGCATGCTGCGCGTCCTGTTCGCTGGCGGCAGGTACGTCGGGGTTGACCGACATTACGGCGTGCGCCTGTGCCAGGTTGTTGCGGCAGGTCTTGAGATCACGTTCCAGCGCGTCAGCCAGATCCAGCAGATTTTGCAGTTGTGCCGTGTGCGACGTCTGGCGCCGACGCTGCCAGAGCGCAATGCCGAAAGCGACCAGCACGATAACCAGCACAATGGTGACGACAGGCAGCAGGTAGAGGTTCACTGATACTCAGCTCGACGGGTATGGGCCTACGGTAGCGCAGTCTATCGTGGGCGTTGCAAGGGTTGCGAAATCCCTGAGGCGGACCCGGTTGACGATCGGCTGATACGCTGGACGCGTGCCCTGCGCTGCTGCAGGATCAGCGCGTTCTCTCTCAACGCGGAGTGACCCATGGCCGAGTTCGACAATTTCGCGGCGTTCTATCCGTATTACCTGTCCCAGCACAGCCATCGCATTTGCCGGCGCTGGCATTTCATCGGCAGCACGCTGGTGTTGGCGATTGTGTTGTTTGCGCTGGTGACGCGCCAGTGGGGTTGGTTGTGGTTGTTACCAGTGGCCGGTTATGGCTGTGCGTGGATCGGCCATTACGTTTATCAGAAGAATCGACCGGCCACATTCACGCATCCGCTGTACAGCCTGCGCGGCGATTGGGTCATGTATGGCCAGATGCTGCGCGGCAAATTGCGGTTCTGAACTGGTCGCGTGGGGGTGCGACGGTCAGCGATAGTCCTGATGACAGCTCTTGCAGGTTTCGCCGATCGGCTTGATCGCTGCCACCAACGTGGCGCAGGTAGTCGGTGCGGCTTGCAACGCTTGCTGCAGGCGATCCTGCAACTGTGTGGCGGCTTCGGTGAACGGCTTCTCGTCGATGTGGAATACCGGCAAGATGTCGCTGGCCGTGGATCGCACGCGTTGCAGATGATGGGCGATGGCGGGGGCGTTGCACTGCTTGGCCTTGATCGCGTTGCGCAGCTCGCCCATGTGGTAATCCATTGTGGTCATCACCGCCTCGGGCATGGGATTGCGCGCGCGCAGGGCGTTCATGACATTAACGGTGCCGACGATGCCAATGACCACGCCAAGCAGAATCAACAGGGCAACACGCATGGGCACGAACCATCAGGGATGAGGGACTCACGAGGATAGCCGGTGCTGTCCTGTTCGGGTCACTACCCCACGGGATAAAATGGTGGTTCTTTGCACGCATGGTCAACGACATGAGAGGTTTTCCGACGCGGCAGATGGCAACACGTGGCCGGCGCCCATGAGGAGTGCAGACTCTCCGGATGAGCGTTTTGCTGGTATCGAGCGCCTGTACGGGACGGGCAGTGTGGCTGCGTTTGCCCGCGCGCATGTGTGTGTGATCGGCATTGGCGGCGTCGGCTCATGGGCGGCTGAAGCGTTGGCGCGTAGCGGTATCGGTCACCTCACCCTGATCGACGCAGACGAAGTGTGCGTGTCCAACACCAACCGTCAGTTGCATGCCCTGGACGGCGAATTTGGCAAACCCAAGGTGGCGGTGATCGCGGCACGCGCACGGGCGATCAATCCCGTGATCGAGTTGGACGCGCTGGAGTGTTTTCTCACCCCGTCCACCCTGGACGAGCTGCTGGACCGCGGCTACGACGTGGTGCTGGACGCCTGTGATGCATTTCGCGTGAAGCTGGAAACCATCGCGTGGTGTCGGCGGCGCAAGCTGCCGATCGTCAGCGTGGGTTCGGCCGGTGGCCGCACCGACGCCACGCAGATCCGTGTGCGCGACCTGTCGCGTACCGAGCACGATGCCATGTTCAGTCTGATTCGCAAGAAGCTCCGCACCGACTTCCACTTTCCACGCAACCCGGCTCGCTACTTCGGCGTCTCGGCCGTTTATTCACTGCAGAACGTGCAGTACCCGCAGCCCGATGGCAGCGTGTGCGGGCAGCGTCCGCCGGGTGGTGAGTCATTGAACCTGACTTGTGGTGGCGGCTTGGGTGCGGCCACGCATGTCACCGGTACGTTTGCCTTTGCGGCCGTGGGCAGAGTGCTGGAGAAGCTGCTGGACAGGGCAAAAAGTGAGCCGTAGGGCGGGCACTGCCCGCCGTACATGCCGTGTCGAACGGAAAACGCCAAAAACTGGCGGGCAGTGCCCGCCCTACGGGAATTGACGCGTGTCGCTTCACCACCCCATGTAATGGCCACCGTTGACGGCGAGGTTGGCACCGGTGACCCACGCGGCCTTGTCGTCGAGGAAGAAGGCGACGGCGTACGCAATCTCGTCCGGATCGCCAAGCCGGCCCAGCGGGATCTGCGCGACGATCTTGGCGCGGACTTCCTCGGGTACCGCCATGACCATATCGGTGCCGATGTAGCCAGGCGAAACCGTGTTGACGGTGACGCCGAATTTTGCGTTCTCCTGCGCCAGCGAAATCGTGAAACCGTGCATGCCGGCCTTGGCGGCGGCGTAGTTGGCCTGACCGTACTGGCCCTTCTGGCCGTTGATCGAACTGATCTGCACGATCCGCCCCCACTTGCGCGCGCGCATGCCTTCGATGATCGGGCGGGTGACGTTGAAGCAGGCGTTGAGGTTGGTGTTGACTACGTCGGTCCACTGCTCGTAGGTCATCTTGTGGAACGTGCTGTCGCGGGTGATGCCGGCGTTGTTGACGAGGATATCGATGGGGCCGAGCTGGTCCTCGATGGCGTGCACCATGGCTGCGCAGGCCTTGGGATCGGAGACGTCACCGGCAACCGTCAGCACATCAATGCCGTCGGCCTTCATCTGCTCGCGCCACGCTGCAGTCTTGGCCTCGTTGCGGTAATTGGTGACGACTTTGTGCCCCATTCGGGCCAAACGTCGCACGATGGCGGTGCCAATGCCGCCGGTGCCGCCAGTAACTAATGCGGTGCGCTGGGTCATGTCGTTGCGTCTCCTTGGAATGGGTCGTCGCGGATCGCGATCGGGGTCGCTCGCGAGACCGGCTATTTATAGCTGTTCGGGTCTCAGAGTGACCGCTGCAATGCGGCATTGGCTCTGTTGGGCGCCGTTCATCCCGCAAATGGCGGGTCGCAGGCTGCTCACGCGGGCCTTGAAACAGCGCCCGCCCGCCCGAATCTTCAGGCCCAGTCGCGTCACCTCTATTCACGTCATTACGGAACACCCACGCATGAATGCACCCGCCGAAACCCGCAAGTTTGAAGCCGAAGTTGCCCAGGTCATGCACCTGGTCACGCACTCGCTGTACTCGAACAAGGACATTTTCCTGCGCGAGCTGGTGTC
>CAJDTO010000087.1_pt1 | contig 11932 bp, 8 predicted proteins | sample 7389821 | NCBI WGS metagenome assembly CAJDTO01 (sample SAMEA7055651, study PRJEB34461) | soil metagenome | biome: terrestrial ecosystem; feature: Peninsula; material: soil | place: Antarctica | collected 2016
GTGGAAGACTCTGAACGTCTGAACCAGACCCTGCAGCGCGGGCTGCGTGGTGCGGGCTTCACCGTTGACGCAGCCGGCGATGGTGTCGCCGCGTGCAACTTTCTGACCAGTTATGAATACGAGCTGGTAGTGCTCGACTTGATGCTGCCGCGGCTCGATGGCATCGGCGTGCTACGCACCTTGCCCAGCGGTGGCCGGCGCCCGCGCGTATTGGTGCTTTCCGCGCGCGACCAGGTGGCCGATCGCATCGCGGCGCTGAACGCTGGCGCCGATGATTATCTGGTCAAGCCGTTTGCCTTCGACGAACTGGTGGCGCGCCTGCATGCGCTGGCACGCCGGCCGCAACAAGCCCAGGCCGAAGTGCTCACTCACGGCACCTTGGCCTGGGACCCACGCGCGCAGAGCGCCAGCGTGGACAAGGTGCCGTTGTCATTGACGCCGCGCGAGTTCGCCGTACTCGGCGTGTTGTTGCGGCACCGTGGCCGCGCCTTCAGCCGACTGGAAATTCTTGAGCGCACGGCCGGCAGCGACAGCGAAGTTTCCGACCGCAGCGTGGAAGTGCTGGTGTTCGGCCTGCGCCGCAAACTTGACGCCGCCGGTCTGATTGGCCTGATCGAAACCCGCCGCGGCGCCGGTTACCTGATTCCGTGATGTTGCGCACCTTGAGCAAGACCACCTCGCTTTCGGCGCGCATCACGCTCCTGCTGGTGGTGATCAGTTTGCTCGTGTTGGGCGGCGGCGCCGTGTTCATGGACTGGCACATCGATCACGAACTGGAAAGCCGCATCGAGCAGAATTTGCTGACCCAGGCGAAGGCACTGAGTTCGTTGCTTCAAGCCGAAGAGCAAATGGTTCCCCCCGAGCGCCTGCCAGTGCAGGCCACTGTATTCAACGGCGACGATCCGACCTATTACGAAGTGCGCTGCCCCGGCATATCGGTCCAACGCAGTTCACCACCGCTACCCACCCGCCCGACCAACTGGTCACATCGCGTGGACACGCAGCCACGGTTTGCCACCTTGCAGTACGGTTCGGCGCACCTCGCCTTCGTGCAATTCAGCTTCAACGCTGCGCCGGACGAAGGCGAGGACGAATCGTCCACCAAGGCCTCGACAACCACGTCGACCGCCAGCGTCGTCACATCCGAATGCGTGATGCTGTTCGCGCAGGATCGCCATGCGATCGACGAGATCCTGCGCGCCGTCGACTGGATCTTGTTGCTAGGTCCGGCACTGGCGTTGCTGATCGCACTGGCCGCCGTGCCGCTGATCGTGCGCCGCGGCATGCGCCCGATGACCGCGCTGGTCGAGCGCATGCATGCCATTGGCCCCAACGCGCCTGGCCAGCGCCTCCCACCCAGCGGCGTGCGCGAACTCGACCCACTGATCACCCGCTTCAACGACGTGCTTGCACGAATGGACGACGGGCTGGCCCGCGAACGCCAGTTCGCCAGCGGACTCGCGCACGAGACCCGCACGCGTTTGGCCGAGCTGCGTGCACTGACCGAGGTTGAAGTGCGCTATCCCAGTGGTCGCAGCCTGCCCGATCTGCTCAGCGAAATCGGCAGCATCGGCGCAGAACTCGAAGCGACGGTGACCGCGTTGCTCTTGCTGACGCGGCTGCAATCGGCAATTGAACCCCCGCAACTGCAGCCGGTGATGCTCACGCCATGGCTGACACACCAGCAACAACGCGTGGAACCGGCGGCCAACGCGCGCGGCATCACTTTGCGCTGCGAAGGATCGCGGAATGTTTGCCTGCACACTGATCCAGCGCTGTTGGAAGTCGTGGTCCGCAACCTGCTGGCCAACGCGTGTGCTTATGCACCAACCGGTGACACGGTGACACTGCGCGTGGCACAAGACGGCGTATGCGTGGACAACGCCGCACCGGAATTGACGGCCGAGGACTTGGCCAGTTTCGGCCAGCGCTTCTGGCGCAAGCAGTTGCCGCACGCGGCACACGCGGGATTGGGGTTGGCGCTGGCCGGCGCGGCAGCCACAGCACTCAACATGACGCTGAGCTTTCGGCTCGACCCGCAGCAGCGACTACAGGCCACGCTGACCTGGCCGAACGACATGACTCGCGAAGTCCCAGCGTAGCGCTTCAGCGAGCCGACGCCGACGGCGTTGCGCTGAACATCGCAAGAACAAACGCAAGTCGGGATAAGGCTGCCCTAAGCCCACGCGCCTAGCGTACCCAGCACATACCGTCATGCAGGTGCACAGATTCGTGAACAAGGCGGCGAACCAGCTTCCACACAGCCCGGCGGCGGCGGGCACACGGACGCCACCATGGAACAATACGCGACACCGTGTCATCGAGTTTTGTTTTGGCCGCCTGTTCAGCGCGATGGAAAGCCGCCTGTGTGCGCCGGGTGGATTGCCCACGCACGGGATCCACCGGGTACTCGTCTGCCGCCCCAACCACCGCCTGGGTAATGCCGTGCTGCTCAGCCCATTGCTGACGGAAATCGAAACGCTGTATCCGGGTGCCGAGATCGACATCCTCGCCGCTGGGCACGCGGCCGAGGCGCTGTTCAGTGACCGCTTTCAAGTACGCCGCGTGTTCAGTCTGCCACGGAAAATTGCGCACCACGTGTGGGCGACGGCAAGTCTCCTGCGCGAGCTCCGACGCAATCGCTACGACCTTGCCATTGACGCCTGCAACGATTCGCAGTCCGGGCGGCTGCTGCTGATGTTCGTCCGAGCGCGCTTCAAGCTTGGCTTCGCGCACCAACATGGGCGTGCGGCAAATGAATGTGCAGCAGCGCCAGCTGAAGGTCACTCATACCCCGAGCATTTTGCCCGCCGCGGCGTGTTTTTACTGCGCACGGCATACGCGGCAAAGATCGCTCGGCCTTACCCGCCAATCAATCTGCAACTGTCGGCGCTCGAGCGGCAACGTGCGTGCCAAGCACTCAGCGCAGTCCTCGCCAAACCCGGCAGCTCGCTCACACTTGAGCGAGTCATAGGCGTATTCGCCAACGCGACAGGAGCCAAGGGTTACAGCGAACGCTGGTGGATCCAGTTTGTCGGTGCGCTGCAAACGCTGCAGCCGCAAACGACCTTCGTCAACCTGATAGCGGAACACGGTCGCAGCCAGCTCGGAGGTCGCTACGCTTCCTACTACACGCGCCACCTGCGCCATCTGGCCGCGGTGATCGCCAACATGGACGGTTTCATCAGCGCGGACTGTGGCGTGATGCACGTGGCAGCTGCAAGCGGCACACCAACCCTGGGCTTGTTCTGCGCAACTTCCCCGGCCAAATACGGCCCGCAGGGCGCGGCGAATGTCGCGCTTCATACCGACGCGCTGGACGCCACCGACGTCGCCAGCATCGCCTCGGACTGGCTCAGTCTTGCACCTGCGCCATTGCTGACGCCGTCCGCGCGCGACCAAATACCAACACCTGCCGTGGCACACCGCAACGCCGTCTGAGCGTGGCGTGCGGCCTTCAGCGTGATGCCTTGCAGCAACGCGCTGAAGCGGACTCAGTTCTTGGTGTTGTTGGCTGCCTCGGCCTGCTCGCGCAATTCCAGGCGATGGGCGAGGCGATCAACGTTGGACAGCGACAACAGGTGTGCGTAGATCCAGCCGAAGACGCCCTCGCGGGCAAATTCCACCGTGGTCTTTTCATCCAGCGCGCGCATTTTCTCCTCGCTGACCACGTACAGGCCATTGAGGTTGATCGAGTGGCCCTGCGCACCGTCCTTGCCTTCTTTCTGCAAGCGCACGTTGCGTGGCTCCAGCAGATCGTGCTTGACCAGTTGCTCCATGAACCAGCGGGTACGCCCGACATTCTGCTGGAACTCGCCAAGAAACTTGACCGCGTTGGTCAGCAGTTCGGAATCCGTGCCATCGTCCTTGAACAGGCGCTCGCCCTCAGTCTTGCCGAAGCCCTCGTACTGCTCATCAAGAAATACGGTCAGCTCATCGCCCGGGGGGGTACCGTCCGCAGCGACAGGCTTTTCCGCCAGCACAAACGGATAGCGACGTACGAAGGCGGGAATATAAGTGCCCTCTTCCCAATGCCCTTCGGCATCGACGAACAGGTTTTCATCCTGGCGCAGACCGAGCAGCGCAATCGGACCAGTCTCGGCCGGGTCGTTGCCGGCAAACACGATCAGCAGGTCACGCGCGGCAATCGCAAACTCCGCACCGGTCAACGGTACCGAATGCGTCTTCATTGCAAACTTCAGATTGGGCACGCCCTTCAGGCGCAAATCCTTGTGCTCGCTGCGGTTGAGCGGCACAGGATGCTCGTAGAAAAGAACTTCAGCCACGTTGTTACCTCTGCCCCACCAAGCCGGGGCCGCCAGCACAGCGCCCCCTCCCAAACCCGGCGTCGGGTCAATGTTGACTGGCGACTATATCAGCGCGCAGGCGCCCATGGCGACCACTCTGTAGCCCCGATAACAACCTGTCTGCCCGCGCACGCCCGTACGACAATGCCATGCGCATGGCAAGTGGTTGTTCTATGCTCCAAAGCATCACCCATGGCGCCCGACGCACTCGTTGGCGCTGCGGGGGCCGAGGAATCACCTGCATGCTGATGGACGTACGCAACCACGCAAGCCTGAACGCCACACGGGTATTGTCACTGGATTCGGCTGGGCACATTCTGGACTGGATCAGTTGGCAGGACGCCGTCTGCCTGTATGTGCGCGGCGCGATCGCGTGGACTCTCGGCGACCCGTGCCTGCTGGTGCACGGCGGCTTCAGCCGGATGCACGGCACCCAAAGCCTGCTGCAATTGCACCCGATCATTGCCAGCACCGGACGCTGTCGGGATCAGGCCGTGGACCCGTCACCCACGTTGAGCAACACCGCCTTGTTCGCCCGCGACCGCTTTCTGTGCCTGTATTGCGGCGCACAGTTCTCGCGCGGTGAACTCACCCGCGACCATGTGTTGCCGGTGTCCAAGGGCGGCCGTGACGCATGGCAAAATGTGGTCAGTGCATGTCTGGCGTGCAACCTGCGCAAAAGCAACCGCACACCGCAGCAAGCCGGCATGCCGTTGCTGGCGGTGCCCTATCGGCCAAGCTGGGTGGAGCATCTGATTCTGTCCAACCGCAACATTCTGACCGACCAGATGCAGTTTCTGGTGGATCATCTGCCTCGTGACCGGCGCCGTGCACTGAGCTGAGTGCATGCACGGGCGCAGTCAACGCTTTGCTTCAACTGTTTTGCGCATTCTTGTCCTTGCCGTGCGCAGCCTCGGTTTTGGCGGTTTTGGTTCTCACTGTCGTGGTGGTAATGGTCGCGGTCTTGACATTGCTGGCGCCCGAGTTGGGTTCGGCAGCTGCGATCTCGGCCATCTGGACAGCAGCCGCGTGCGCTCCGTCCAGCTCGCGCTCGATCGCCTTGACCTCCTCACAGCCGTCGTCTGACCCCTCGGTTGCCCCTGCCTGGGCGGCGCTCACGCCGTCTTTCTGCGCCTGGGCCCGGCGCAACGCGATCGCGCGGTAGTGCTCACGTACGCGATCAAGTGCGTCGTCGTCCAGATCTTCCACCGCCAGCAGGCCGTCGTTGCTTGAAGTGGCGCGAATCAGCTCGTCCAGCTTGATCTGCAATGCTGCGCTATCGCGGTTCTGGCTGTTCTGGATCAGGAACACCATCAAAAAGGTGATGATGGTAGTGCCGGTGTTGATCACCAGTTGCCAGGTGTCACCGAAGTGAAACAAGGGCCCGGTGCCTGCCCACACGATGACTACCAGCGCAGCCAGTAGAAACGCGCCGGGGCGTCCAGACCGGCGTGCCGTGCCCTCGGCGAAACCGCGAAACGCTTGTGAAATGCGCGACATCGACGACCTCCAGCGAACGATCCGATGAGCATGCATCGGTTCCCAGACTGCCGCGGAGGATGCGACGCTTCGCGTGTGCAATGCGTGCACGACGCCACGCCATTGCATGCCGGGCTTGCCCCTGTTCGCCGCTGGCCCAACAATACGCAAATGACCGATCCCGCACGCTACCCACATCTGGCTCACATCGACAGTCCGGCCGACTTGCGCCGCCTGCCTGATGCCGAACTGCCCGCGGTGGCTGACGAGTTGCGCCAGTACCTGATTGAGTCCGTTGCCACGTCCGGCGGTCACTTCGGTGCGGGTCTTGGCGTGGTGGAATTGACCGTGGCGTTGCACGCCACCTTCGACACCCCCAATGACCGTCTGGTGTGGGACGTGGGCCACCAGAGTTACCCGCACAAGATCCTCACCGGTCGCCGCGAGCAGATCACCACGGTCAAGAAGCAGGGCGGTCTGGCGCCATTCCCGCGGCGCAGCGAGAGCGAGTACGACACATTTGGTGTTGGTCATTCGTCGACATCCATCTCCGCTGCGTTGGGCATGGCCATCGCTGCGCAGCACAAGGGTGACCAGCGCAAGATCGTCGCGGTGATCGGCGATGGCGCGATGACCGCAGGTCTGGCGTTTGAAGCACTGAACCACGGCGGTGACGTCGAACCGAACATGCTGGTGGTATTCAACGACAACGGCATGTCGATCAGCGAAAACGTGGGAGCCATGGCCAAGATGCTCGCGCGGGCGATGGCCAGTCGGCGCCTGAATGCGCTGCGCGAACACGCCAAGCGCGCCATCCCCAAGCATTCCGTATTTGGCCGCCTGTTCAAGCGCTGGGAAGAACACGCCAAAGGCATGTTCGTACCCAGTACGCTGTTCGAGGAACTCGGAACCTGCCCGGCCCGCAACTGCTGCACGTGATCACCACCAAGGGCAAAGGTTACGCGCCCGCCGAACAGGCGCAAATCAAGTACCACGCAGTCGGGCCGTTTGACCCCGACGCGGGCGTGGTGAAGAAGAGTGCCCCGGCCAAGCCGACCTACACCGACATCTTCAGCGACTGGCTCTGCGACATGGCCGCCGCTGACGCCCGACTGATGGCCATCACTCCGGCCATGCGCGAAGGCTCCGGCTTGGTGCGTTTTTCCAACGAATATCCAGATCGCTACTTCGACGTGGCGATTGCCGAACCGCATGCAGTAACTCTGGCGGCGGGCATGGCCTGCGAGGGCGCCAAGCCGGTGGTGGCGATCTACTCCACCTTCCTGCAACGCGCATACGACCAGACCATCCACGATGTGGCGTTGCAGAATCTGGATGTCACGTTTGCAATCGACCGCGCTGGCGTCGTTGGCCCGGATGGCCCGACGCACTGCGGCAGTTTCGACCTCAGCTACCTGCGCTGCCTGCCAAACATGCTGATCATGGCCCCGGCCGACGAGAACGAATGCCGCAAGTTGCTGAGCACCGCGTTCCAGTACCACGGGCCGGCGGCCGTGCGTTACCCGCGCGGGACCGGTACCGGTGTTGCCGTCCACGCCACGCTGGACACGCTGCCGATCGGCAAGGCGGAATTGCGTCGTCGCGGGCACACGCTGGCGTTGTTGAGTTTCGGTGCGATGCTGTCGCCGGCGACTGAAATCGCCGCGGAACTGGACGCCACCCTGGTCAACATGCGCTTCGTCAAACCGCTGGACGAAACTTTGTTGCTGGCGCTGGCGCAAACCCACGACGCGTTCGTCACGCTGGAAGACAACGCCGTGGCCGGTGGCGCCGGTTCTGCAGTCGCCGAATGCCTGTCAGCGCATGGCGTAACGTTGCCGATCCTGCATCTCGGCCTTCCAGACGTCTATCTGGAACACGGCACGCGCGAAGAAGTACTGAGCATGGCGGGTCTCGATCTGCCCGGCATTCGCCATGCGATCCTGGCGCGCTTTCCGCAAGTTTCTGTGGCTGAAGTTGCCAGCGCGAGCTGAGGTAACGCTCGGCGTCTGACACACATCCCGCACGCGAGACGACAAACACTACGACCGGCGCCGCCCGCCGCTGACCCGATCACGCTGCTCCATATCTTGCGCGGTGAAGACGTCGGTGTAGCCTGCCTCGCACAAAAGCCCACGTGCCGCTTTACCTTGCAGCCAGCCATGCTCAAACAACAACCAGCCACCTGCGTCGAGATGCTCGCGTGCGTCCGCGACGATGCGGCGAATGGCATCCAGGCCGTCCGCGCCGGACACCAGGGCCGTGGCCGGTTCGAAGCGCAGATCGCCTTGGCCGAGATGCGTATCGTCGGCCTCGATATACGGCGGGTTCGACACGATCATGGTGAAACGCTGACCCGCGAGCGGCGCCAGCCAATCGCCGTGCAGAAAATCGACGTTGTCGATACCCAGACGCTGTGCGTTGCGTTGCGCCACCGCCAGTGCCGCCGCGCTGGCATCGGTCGCGCTGACCCGCACTTGCGGCCGCTCCCGCGCCAACGCCAGTGCGACCGCGCCACTGCCGGTACCGAGGTCCGCCACCGCACATGCCACACCTGCTGACAAGCGCACCAACGCCACTTCCACCAACAACTCGGTTTCCGCGCGCGGAATCAAAGTGGCCGGCGTTACCTCCAGGTCCAGCGACCAGAACCCACGCCGTCCGGTGATGTATGCCACCGGTTCACCGGCAACTCGTCGCGCCACCAGCGTGGCGCAGGCCGCCTGCACATCGGCGCTCACCTGGTCCTCGGCGTGCGCGAACAACCAGCTGCGCGGCTTGTTCAGCGCATGCAACAGCAAGACCTCGGCGTCGACTCGATCACCAAGACGCTGGGCAGCTTCTGCCATCAGTGCACGCACGTCAGGCATGGCGTGGCGGTTCCTTCGCGGCGGGTGAAGCGGCTGAGCCGATCAACGCATTGGCGAGCCACAGCGCCCATGCCAGCATGGCCAGTTTGTAGAACCACAGCGAGACGCTGAGCACGCCGACGACCGGCAGCGCGCCAGTGCTCTGATCCGCGAACCAGTGCAAATCGGCAGCGCTGGAGCCATTGCCCACCACGTGCATATCCGGCAATCCCAACAAGCCCCTGGGCACCGCACCCACCAACGCCACCACAGCCAACAAACTCAGCGTCAGCAATCCGGCTTGCAACACATTGAAGCGCACGGCACCCCAAGCGGTTGGTGGAATATGCCGCCCGCGCAAGCCCAGCACGATCAACCACACCACGACCAACGCATACGCGCTCCACGCAAACGCGGAAAAGCCCAGCCCCAACAGCAACCAGTGGCGGAAGCGCAGCGGTGTCGGTGCCAGTCGTGCCAGCACCCACGCGGCCAGCAGCAACACGAGCAATTGCGCCCAATACAATACGGCCGGCCCGACGGAGGGCCCCCAAGTCCACAATACCCAGCGGTCGTGCGGCAACTGCACGCTGGTGTCGATATTCGCCACCGGCGCCCCCAGCGCGATGGGTGACGTTCGAGTACGCCAGGCAACCCCGCGCGGCTCGCGCCAGCGCAGCACGTAACTGTGCTCACCCGGCAGCAGCGGCAGGCTGATTTTGCCGTTGCGTAGGGCCAGGTTCAGCTCTGCACCATCCCGGCTGGCACCAAGCAATTCGGCATCGGGCGGCAGATCGAGCGGATGCTCACCGCCACGCGTGCTACGCGCACGCAGCCCCAGCGTCGTCGCCGTGGCCCGCGCACCCACCTCGCTGCTGACGCGCACATGGTCAAACGCGAGCGTGGTGCCCGCCGTGGGGACCGGCTTGGTGAGCGCCAAGCGCAAGGTTTCACCGGGCAACGGCTGATAGCGCAGGCCACTGGCGCTGGCGCTGGTCGGCACGCCGTGCGCGTCGACATGCCACATCGGCGCACTGTCGATGCGCCACACTTCAGCCCGCTCGCCAAGCGCTGGCGCCTGCAACGCCAACTGTGCCGCATGATCCAGCCGACTGGTCCATCTGGCGCTATCGCTGTCGGCATTGAAGGTGACGCTGATGCGGCCATCCTGAACCAGTGCGTCGGCATCAAGCGGATGTTCCCCGGGCAATAACGGCAGCGTGATGCTGAATCCGCCAGCACTTGGTGCAATGCGTTGCACCTCGTTTTGCACGGTCCACTGGACACCAAACATCAGGTGCCGGGTCAGCCGCACGTAAGGCGGAAAACTCTGCACGGCTGCGGCCTGCTGGCCGCCCGCAAGCTGTTGTTGTGTCCGGTTGAGGGTGATGCTTTGGCCGAGCACGCGGCCATCCTCCACGCCATCCAGTGACCAGCCTTGACCAGCGAACTGCACCTGGTGTGGACGGAGCCCGAACTGGATGGTGGTGCTGTCGGTCGTGCCGATCCGGTAGCGCAAAACTACCTGATGAACACCTCGTTCCAGGCGCAACAGCGGTTGTCCATCGCGCCGCGCCAGCGCCACCTCGCTGCGGCCATCGACGCTGGCACTCAGCAGTTGCAAGACGTCCTCGGTCTGCGGCAGTTGCAGTGCGGTGGGCGCCTGGACATGCGCTTGCAACTGCATTTCCAGCACGTTGTCGCTCGCCCGGAGCGACGCCCGCGCCAGCTCCGCACAGTGCGGTGCACACTTTGGCGCTTCCGTCAGCCGACTCTGCAGCTGCTCAAGCAACTCCTGGCTCGGCAGACTTTGTGCGTACCCAGTGCCGGGAAACAGCATGTACGCGAGACACAATGCTGCGGCAGCGGCATGGCTGCGGCGGCTACGCCAAGCCAACGCCATGGGCGGCAGCAACTGACGCGCCAGTTGCGCCAGCAACGCGACCAACAGCCCAACCAGCAGCACGCGCAACAGCCGCACCAACCACGCCGGCACAATCACCAGACGCATGCTCTGACCACTAGTCACGGGCCCGGACCAGCCCAGTTCGTAATTGTTGCCAACGTCCCACTGCGGCACACCGACACCCGCTTGAATGGGGCCTTGCTGGCCGGACATCGGCGCCAGCAATGCGGATGGCAGCCGCGCGCCGGTGACTGCCAGCTCCGCCACCGATGGCAACCCTGGGGGCGGCGGCGGCAACGGTGGCGGCGGTGCCGATGCGGCGGACCGTGAAACCAATGCATCAGATTTCTGTGGCGCCGCCATGGCAGACACCTCCTCCATCGCCGGCGGCGGACGCACAAACTCTGCCTGCACAACAGGATTTGACGCACGATTGGCCAACTGTGGATGCAGCGCGTATTGCAACTGGGCGGCCACAAACGGCACCGTCCACAACACCGCGAGAGCCAGCATGCTTATTGCCCCGGCCCGCGTGCCAGCACGCAAACGTCCCACAGGCAATGCGCGCAGCAGCAATCCCAACGCCAACGCCAACGCCAACGTCCAGCGCGGAACGCCGCTTTCATGCTGCGCAAGCGCCAGCAACACCGCAACCAGCAGTGCCCAGGGCCAGCCGAGCAAGCGCCCTGCCAGCAACGCAATCAAGGCCACTACAAACAGATCCAGCAAGGTCCACCGGGCCAGCCAGGAATTCGGCGAATGATCTGTACCGACGGTACCCAGCAACCGATAGCCGTATGGCAAATGCAAGTTGGCATGGATGCTTTCCAGCGGTAGCTGCCAGCCGGCAGTGGGAATGGCACCGCCATGTGCGCTCAGGCGCAAACCCGCCACGAGATCCAGCTCGCGCTCGCGCAACTCGATGCCACTACGCCCCTTGGCATCCGCAGTGACCAGCAATGGCTCAGCGTCCCGAGTGGCACGCTGCAACTGCCACGGCGCAACCACATCAAGGCGTTGCTGATGGTGCAGCTCGCCGCTGAGATGGTCTGTCACGCTGAGGCCATGGCCGGAAAAATCCAGCCACATTTCCCGTTGCACAGTCAGCTGATCACCTTGGCCACCAACGTTGCCGCGATTGCCCGCGGCAATGGCCAGGCCGGTTTGGCCGTCCAGTGCATAAGCGGGCAACTCGCGCCACTCGCCCGGCACGCCCGCCTGCCCGGCATCCACCGCGTCGCCTGTCACCCGCGTGCTGCGCAAATCCGGGTCGTCGGCGTAACTCCAGATTTCCTGTCGCGGCCACGGTGCGGCAGGCAGTTGCAAAGCCACCTTGTCCAGCGCCGCACTGTCACGTGCATCCAGCACAAGCACCCACTGGCCTGGCCGCA
>CAJDTO010000082.1_pt1 | contig 11836 bp, 14 predicted proteins | sample 7389821 | NCBI WGS metagenome assembly CAJDTO01 (sample SAMEA7055651, study PRJEB34461) | soil metagenome | biome: terrestrial ecosystem; feature: Peninsula; material: soil | place: Antarctica | collected 2016
CCGGTGTCGACAGTGGCGTTGCCATCTGCGGACGATGCTGCGGCCGGTTCGTTGCCGGGCGTGAACGTGCCACTGTGGGTCGTTACGACGGTGTCACCGGTGGCATGTCGGAATGCCATGCTGCCAACCGCCAGAGTCAGCAGCACCCCGGTGGCGAAGGCGAGCAGGACAAGCAGAATGCTGCGCATCTTGTGTGGCCTCACGGGATGATGGCGCTGAAATCACGGAAGACCGGGTGCCGCGGTGCTATTGGCAACGGCAGCGGCTCGCGCACCAACCACGCGGTTTGCCACCCGGCCGCAGTGGCAGCATCGAGTTCCTCAGCAATATCGGACAAGAACAGGATGTGCTCTGGTTTCTCACCGATGGCTTCGGCAATGCGCCGGTATGCAGACGATTCGCGCTTCGCACCAGTTTGGGTATCGAAGTAGCCCGAAAATAGCGGCGTGAGATCGCCGGCTTCACTGTATTGGAAGCGCAACTGTGCGGCAACTTCGGGATAGACATGGGCACGGTACTCGCCGGCGCTGTATCCATCTTTCCAAATCATGCCTTGCAGCACCTTCAGGGCTGTGGACTTGCGATCTTCGTCGCTCCAGCGCAGCAGCATTTCAATGATGTCCTGACGGCTGGCGTCGATCAGCTCCGCCTCGAGCGCCGCCTGATGTAACCAGTGCCGCACCTCGGGTCGGTCGCCGTGCGTTTCGACGAACGCTGGCAGCCGTTTGCGCGCGTACGGAAACAGCACGTCGTGCACAAAGCTGATCGAACTGGTCGTACCCTCGATATCGGTGACGATGGCGCGGATTTTGGTCATCGTGGCTATCGTCCTACGGGTGCTGTACGGCGGCTTCCATACGTGGAAAGCGCGTGGCGATGTCGTCGCCGCTGGACTGCGCCACCCAGCCGTCCTTGTTGGTAAACAGGCGAATCGCCACGAAATACGGCGTTTCACTCATGTCGAACCAGTGGCGCGTGCCGCCCGGTACACCAATCAGGTCACCCTGCGCGCAGAGGATGTCGTAGACCTTGTGGCCGATGTGCAGCGTGAACTGGCCGGAGCCGGCGACGAAGAAGCGCACCTCGTCTTCGCTGTGGCTGTGCTCACTGAGAAATTTCCGCCGTAGCGCGGCGCGATCCGGATGGTCGGGTGTGAGGCTGCGCTCACTACCTGCAAGGGAGTCTCGGGTTGTGCTTCGTCGAAAATTCGCAGGCGACTCATGATTTTTGCAATCTCCTCAAATCCAGCTCGCAGGCCAGCAGAAATTCCAGTGCCTCCAGGTGACGGCGCGCTTCGGGCATGTCGCGGCCCCAGGTGTAGATGCCGTGGCCGTCGATCAGGTAGGCGAATAACGGTTTGCCAGCGTCGAGCCAGTCGTCAACCCGGGATACCAATTCCGGCATGAGCTGGGTGTTGGGGAATACCGGGATGTCCAGAACGTCGGTGTGCGTGGTGCAGCCGATGGCCTTTTGCAACTCCCACCCCTGCAAGCGCACCACACCAGCTGACGCGAACAAGCGCGACGCCACGCTTTGTGTGTGTGAATGCGTATGCAGTACGGCAGTGGCATCGGCAAAGCGCCGGTAAATCTGTGTGTGCAGCGCGGTTTCGGCGCTTGGCTTGGCGGTTGTGCTCACCGCCTGACCGTTGAGGTCGATCAACATGATGTCGTTGCGTTTGACACTGCCCTTGTTGCGCCCGGAGATTGTGATGGCCGCGTACGCGGTGCCCACGCGCATGGAGAAATTGCTGCTGGTGGCTGGGGTCAAGCCCAGTGCAGCGAGTTCGCGTGCAGTACGCGCCACGGTATCTGCGCAGGCTGCAAACGCGTCGGCGGCAATCTCGGCAGGTAGCGGTTGACTCATGAGTTTCGGACGTCCAAACGAGGCAAAACTATACCATGCCCATGCCAGGTCAACAGCGGTAATGAGAGCCATTCTCGCAAGTCAGGAATGGTTTGTCGCAGAGGGTTACGATATGACCGGTTCAGCGCGCGGCGCGTGGACCGATTGCTCACGATGGAGGTTGCACCATGTCGAACGAAACAGATATTGAATCGCGTCGCCGGTTTCTCAAAGTTGCTGCTGGTACGACGGTGGCTGCAGTGGTGATGGGTGGTCTGCCACGGTTTGCGCGAGCGGCGGACATGCCGGCACTGACTGAAAGCGACCCGTCTGCCAAGGCATTGAACTACGTCGAGACCGCCACCAAGTCGACCAATGCGAAACACAAGGCTGGCGATGATTGCGCAAACTGCCAGTTCTACAGTGGCGGCCCGACGGGTCGCGGTCCGTGTCAGTTGTTTCCAGGCAAATCAGTCAACGCTAAAGGCTGGTGTGCCGGACACGCGCCGAAGGCGGCCTGAACGAACCCAGACAAAGTGTTTTTCGATGCGAGAAGGCCGGCTTTAGTCGGCCTTTCTTGTGTGCGAAGCATGGCTTGCTGGTGCGAGTCACGGGGCTCTTCCCGCTAGCGATGGTTCGAGCAAGCATCCGCTCGTCCACTCGGCGAAGACTGGAACCCAGTGACTGCAACCGGTCGGGGTCGCTGGATGACCAGCCTGTGGTTGGTGAAAGGCGTCTCCGGTTTGACTGGGTGTGTGGCAGGTGGGCGTAGCGAGGATTTCGGCTCGCCCAAAGTTTCCGCCACAGGCGTTGCGCAGACGGTAAGGCAGATGCGCGGGTGATGCGTGCTGCGGACAAAGTGCTGCCCGGAACACGACAGGCTGAGGAGCTGATTCACCTGACGCGCCGGGCAGCGATCCGAGGGCCCACTGCCAAGTGAAAATCCCGCGGTTCGATGATGATACTCCGGCGCTTGCCGAAAGGGCGCGTTCACGGCAGATTTCTGTTGAAAAAATTCCGTTAAATGGCCTAAAAACAATGACCTATAGAACATAGTTGACACAAAACAGTCAGTGTTGTGGCACGTTGTAGACTTTTCTATTACTTGTCGTTACGTGTAGAATCTTACAGAAGTTGACGTATAATAGGCGATGTTCTGAAGATTAATCCGTTGTTTGCGGAAGTTTTCGCAGGTGGCTATGGCGGTACCCGTACAGGAAATAGATCGTCAACCCGAGCGCGGTCCAGACGATCATCAGTGCCCAGTTGTACCAGGCCATGAACGACAGTAGTGCCATGCAGCTCAGGATGCCGAGCGTGCAGATCACGGGTGCCCATGGCACGCGGAATGTGCGCGGCAGTTCGGGATGGGTGTGGCGCAGTATCCACACGCCTGCGCATACGGCGATGAAGGCGATCAGCGTACCCATCGACACCAGGTCGGCCAGCACGTCCAACGGGAAGATGGCGGCGAGCAGGGCGATTGCGGCGCCGGTGATCAAGGTGTTGAGATACGGGGTGCGATGGCGCGGGTGGATGCGCGTGAAGATCTTCGGCAGCATGCCGTCGCGTCCCATGATCATGAAGATACGCGGCTGCGCAATGATCATCACCAACACCACCGAAGCCAGACCTAGCAGTGCGCCAGCTTCGACGATCCAGCGCAACCAGCTCAGTTGTGGGTGTCCCTGCAACGCAGTGACCACGGGTTGGTCGGTGCCAAGCAACGTGTACGAGGTGAGACCAGTCATGACCGCCGCCATGGCGATGTACAACACGGTGCAGATGAGGAGTGACGCGATGATGCCGATGGGCAGGTCGCGTTGTGGATTGCGTGCCTCCTGGGCGGCCACGGACGTCGCTTCAAAGCCGATATAGGCAAAGAACACCATCGCTGCCCCGCGCATGACGCCGCTCCAGCCGTATTTATTGTTGCCCTGCGATTCGGGGATGAACGGCGTCCAGTTGGATGGATCGACGTAGCGCCAGCCGACCACGATTACCAGTGCGACCAACCCGACCTTGACCACGACCATGGCGGCGTTGGCCAGGCTCGACTCGCGAATGCCGACGTAACAGATCCAGGTCAATAGCAGTACAAGAACCACTGCGGGCAAGTTGAAGAGTGCACCGGTAGTGACCAGTTGGTGGTCCGCAGTGAATTGCAGCGGCGCGTTCGTCAGTGCCGCAGGCAGGCTCAGATCCATGTTGAACGTGGCGCCAATATGATCGAGCAAACTGAGCAGGTAGCCAGTCCAGCTCACCGCCACAGCGGATGCGGAAACACCATATTCCAGCACCAGATTCCAGCCGATGAACCACGCCATCAACTCGCCGAGGGTGGCGTAGGCGTAAGAATAGGCGCTACCGGAGAGCGGGATCAGTGTCGCGAATTCGGCATAACACAGCGCGGTAAACGTGCTGCAGATGGCGGCCAGCAAAAACGACAGGATCACCGCCGGTCCGGCGAAGTCGGCCGCGGCTTGTCCGGAGATCACGAAGATGCCGCCGCCAATTACCGCGCCGATACCAATGGCAGTCAGACCCAATGGCCCCAGTGTGCGGCGCAGGGTTGGGCCGTGCGTGTCATCTTCTTCAGTGAAGTCGGTTTTGCGGGCGAGCAACTGCTTGAGCATGGGTTTGGGTCTTCGTGAGGCGAGTCGATGCGTGCCCGGAGCGTCGTGTTTCAGGTGTGAACAAGCAACGGCCGGCGTGGTTGACGCCGACCGTTGCTGTGTCAGGCTGGATTTCGGCGCAACCTGCTGTGTCGATAACCGTAAACGCCGTAGATCGAGAAGCCGATTACGGTCCACCCGATCAGCAGTGGCCACAGTGTTTCGAACGCCTGCCAGAACAAGAACAGGCAGACGATGGCACCGAGCGGGCAAACCAGCCAGTACACCGGCACGCGGAATGCGCGTGGAATCTCGGGACGCGTGTGGCGCAGCACGAACACACCAATGCACACGGTGGTGAATGCCAGCAGCGTACCCATCGACACCAGGTCACCGAGCACACCCACTGGAAACAATCCTGCCAAGACCGCCGCAATCAGCCCGACGATGATCGTGCCGATGTATGGCGTGCGGTGCTTGGCGTGCAGTTTGCCAAACACTTTTGGCATCAGGCCGTCGTGCGACATCGCGTAGAAAATACGCGGTTGGCCCATCAGCATTACCAGCACCACCGAGCTCAAGCCGGCCAGTGCGGCAAACACCACCAGGATCTTCATTGTGCTCAACACGTAGCTTGCCGTGCTGCCCACGGCGACTGTGCCCAGGACATAGTTGAGCGCAGTGGCAACCGGTTCGGGCGTGTCGAGCTCGCGGAATGGCGCCAAACCGGTCAATGCCGCGGCCATGGCGATGTACAGCACCGTACAGATCAGCAGTGAGCCAAGAATGCCGATCGGCATGTCGCGCTGTGGATTCTTCGCTTCGCCGGCGGCAGTGGATACCGCGTCGAAGCCGATGTACGCAAAGAACACCAATGTGGCGCCACGAATCACCCCGCTCCAGCCGTACTTTGCGCCGCCCTCGTTGGCCGGTATGAACGGGTGCCAGAGATCCGGGTTGATGAAGTGGTAGGTGACGATCAGGAACAGCAGAATCACGATGACCTTGATCGCCACGATGATCGCGTTGACCGATGCCGACTGCGTGATCCCGAGATAGCACAACCAGCTGATGGCGGCGACGATCGCAATCGCCGGTACGTTGATGAACGTGCCGGTAGTGATCAGGTGATGCGTCGCGTCAAACGTGAACGGTGCTGACGACAGCGCCGCCGGCAGGTTGAAGTTCATGCCGGTTGCGGCGGTGAGCATACTCAGCATTTCGTTGAAATAGCCGGACCAGCCAACGGCCACGGTCGATGCCGCGAACAGGTATTCGAGCACCAGGTTCCAGCCGACGAACCAGGCGACAACCTCGCCGAGTGTCGCGTAGGAATACGAGTAGGCGCTGCCCGATACCGGCAGCATGGCCGCGAACTCCGCGTAGCACAGTCCAGCCAGCGCGCAGGCAAACCCCGCCAGGACGAAACTGAGCACCAGTGCCGGACCGGCAAATTGCGCCGCGGCCGTGCCCGTCAGCACGAAGATCCCCGCGCCGATCACTGCGCCGATACCCAGCATGACCAGGTGTTTGGCGGTCAATGCCCGTTTCAGCGTGACTTCGCCCTCGGGCCCGCCCTCGACCGGTTCACCGGCGTCGACCCGTGGCATCGCTTCAATGCCGTGAGTGGCAAACAAGTCTCGTAGCATCAGGCTCCCCTTCAAGTGGTCGTGCTTGGTTCCGCGCGGTAGCAGCGACTGCGCTACGCGGGCAGCAACAGCGTGCAAACATAGCCTAGCGGTAAAATGAGTACAAGCTTCGTTCAGGCTCTAGCGTGCGTCGCTAGCCGCATACTCTCACGCATGCATGGCGGCCCTGTGCAACAAATTGTCCTTGCCCTGATTGAAGCACTTCGGCGGTACGGAGACTCCTGGCCGGCTGAGGCAGCAACGGTGGAACAATTCGCTCGCTTCCTGTCGACCGGCGGAAATGTTTTCGAGCGTCGGCACGCGTGGGGCCACTTCACCGGCTCGGCGTGGCTGGTGAGTGCCGATGGCCAGCGAGTACTGCTGATGCACCATCGCAAGCTCGGACGCTGGCTGCAGCCCGGTGGGCATGCCGATGGTGATGCGGATCTGGCACACGTCGCGTTGCGCGAAGCGGAAGAAGAAACCGGTGTGACCGGGTTGCACGTCGAAGGCGGCATCTTTGATATCGACCGGCACCGTATCCCAACACGCGGTGTAGAAGCGCAGCACTGGCACTACGACGTGCGCTACGTGGTGCGCGCTGGCACGGATGAGCGCTTCACGCGCAATGCGGAATCGCGCGCGCTGGCTTGGCGATCTGTGCTGGACATCGCGCACGAAGTCGCGCTCGACAGTTCGCTGCGGCGCATGGCCCGCAAGTGGCTGGCACGCGATCAGTGACGGTGGCGATAACGTATCGGCCCAGAGCTGAGGACGCCGTGTCGGTGCTCAGTCTGACGCCGCAGGTCTGGTCGGCCCCGTCGCGGACTGTCCCGACTCATCGGCTGATGGAAAGTGGCGCGGCAAGAGCGGCACCAGCGCCGCAGTGATGACCACAACGATGGCAAGCCCGACCCAAATATCGTGCGTCGCCACGTAAATCGCGTGGGGAGATAGTGATCTGCTGCTGGTGCCGGCTGGTGTCCATGCAGCACGCCGATCACCGCATTGATGTCGCGTGGAATATCCGCTTGCAAGGTGGCTGGTGCGTGCGTCAGCTCACTGGGGATCGCGTGGTTGAAGATCGCACCGAACGCCGCCGCACCCAGGCTTTGTCCGAGGTAGCGGGAGAAGATGTTGGCGCCGATGACCACGCCGTGATCGTGTCATGTGACGGTCGATTGCACACCAAGCAGTAATGGCGTTGAAAGCGGGCCGCAGCCGACGCCAAGCAGGACTTGATCGAGCACCACCAGCCATACCGAGCCGGGATAGGGCAGTCACAAGAAGCCGAACGCGGACAGCGTGATCAGAATCGCGCCACCCAGTGCGGTGTTGCGAAAACCAATCCGCAAGTACAGATGTCCCGTCCACGACGACGCGCAGGAACGTGGCGATCAACGCGATGGCGACGACGCCGATCGGCAGATTGATCCAAAAGATTCAGCGCCATGACACGTATGCGGCAAACGCGCCAACCAGCGTCGGGCCGACGACCGCCGCAACGCCGCATACGCTGGAGAGCCAGCCTTGAATACCTGCATGGCGCCGAGCCTTTGCAGGCCGCGAAACGCGATCAGCGTGGTCATGTTGCACCCCAGTGCGGACGCTGGGAAACGAGCAGGAAGATCAGGGTGCCGATGATCAGGATCGGCTTGCGTCCGAACACGTCGGCCAGCTTGCCGTACAGCGGAATGGTGACCGTCTGTGCCAGCAGGTAGATGGAAAACACCCAACTGAATTGGGCGAAGCCGCCGAGGTCGCCCACGATTTGCGGAATCGCCGTGGAGACGATGGTGGTATCCATCGCCGCCAGCATCATGGACGCCATCAGGGCAGCCAGGATCCAGCGTCGCTGGGTGAGGTCGTTGCTGTTGTTCAAGATCGGCGGCAGGTTTGAATCAGGATCAAACCCTGCAGGAACGCACTCGCGCGCAATGGCTTGGCGGGTGAAACGTCCCCGAAAGCCATTACCGGTACTTGTCAGGGGCCGCGTGCACGCGGCCGCACGCTTTGCAGGTGCGTGCGTCGAGTGAGCGGTAGAAGCGCTCGAATACTGGTGGGAAGTCTTGTTCGATGCTGTCGAGGACGAAGTACTCCTCATACAGTTTGTGGTTGCACTGTTCGCAAAACCACATCAGGCCATCGTTCTCGCCGGCGACGCGGCGGCGCTCGATCACCAGGCCAATCGATCCGGCCTGGCGGTTTGGCGAGTGCGGCACGCGCGGTGGCAGGTAGAAGATTTCGCCGGCACGCAACGGGATATCGCGGGCCACGCCGTCGTCCTGCACTTTCAACGTGATGTCGCCTTCGATCTGGTAGAAAAACTCGGGGCCTTCGTCGTAGTGGTAATCCGTGCGGGCGTTCGGACCGCCGACGATCATGATGATGAAGTCGTCGATCCAGCGTTGCAAATTGAGCGGCGACAGCAAGGCCATGGCAAGTACTCATGAAGTGTTGCCTGTCACCTTAGCGCCGCTGTTGCGACAAAAAAAGCCGCCCCGATGAACGTATCGGAGCGGCTGAGTGGCGGAGTGCGCGAAGCGGTTACGGCATCAGCACTTTGTCGATCACGAAGATCACGCCGTTGGACTGCATCACGTCCGCGATGGTGATGTTTGCCACGTTGCCTTTGTCATCGGTGACCGTCCATGCGCTGCTGTCCTTGCTCACGGTGAGCGAATCGCCTTCGACCGTTTTCAGCATGGCTTTGCCGCCGCCAGCTTTCACTGCCTTGGCAAGGTCGTGGGCGGTCATCTTGCCGGGCACCACGTGGTAGGTGAGGATCTTGGTCAGCATTGCCTTGTTTTCCGGCTTCAGCAGATTGTCGACGGTTCCAGCCGGCAGCGCGGCAAACGCTGCGTTGGTTGGTGCGAACACGGTGAACGGGCCTTTGCTCGACAGCGTGTCGACCAGACCAGCCGCCTTCACGGCAGCTACCAGGGTCGTGTGATCCTTCGAGTTCATTGCGTTCTGCACGATGTTGCGGGACGGCAGCATGGCTGCGCCACCAACCATCACGGTGTGGTCGATGCTCGCCGGGCCGGTCATCGCTGTGGCAGCGGCCGTGGGTACGACGGCAACCGTGGCCAGAGCCAGAGCCAGGCCGATGGCGAGACTGCGCATGCGCTGATGGGTCTTCATGTTTTTCTCCAATATTTTCCGCTTCGCGGATCGGAAGCGTGAGGAGATACGCGGTGAAGACGTGCGCGGATGCACTTGTCGCAGCGGCGATTCAGTTTCGCCAGATTCCGCTGCAGGCGCCAAGGCCGGTCACGTTCCGATGATGGCGCCTTTGGCCAGGATCGCGCCGGTAGGCTGCCCGGTAGGTGAGCCACCGGCTGGTTCTATTGAGACCGCGAGGACGGCAGTGGCGCTCAGTTGCGACAGCAACTTGGCACGCAATGCAATGGAAGTCGGTTTGTCGCTGGCGATCAGTCCCAGCGAAACGGGCTTCCCGCCCGCAGGGATCAACCACAGCTCAGGTGACTTCCCTGGCGCAAGTGTTGCGGGGCCCGCCGGTACCACGATCATTCGCGCATGCTGCAGATCCATGGTGGCGGTCCAACCCGTGCTGCCGTTGTCCTGCTGGAGCGTCGAGGCCATGTAACTGGCGCTGATGGCCGATGGTGGCGTGGCGACTGGGCGCGGCGTGGTCAACATGAGCGCGATGCTGGCGGCTGCCAGCACGCCAGCACCGATGCCAAGCCAGCGCCACAACCCGAGGTTGTCCCACCAACTTGCGCGCGGCCGAGCGTTCCCGGCCGGCTCGGTGAGATGCAAGTCGGCGCGAATTCGTGCCCACACATAAGCCGGCGGGATGCTCGGGTCGATCTCCTCAAGCAGCGGCAGCAGGCGCTGTTGCCACAGCAAAACTGCAGTGGCCGCTTGTGGGCTGCCGGCCATCTCCTGTTCGATCGCCGCACGCGCCACAGCGTCCAGCACGCCGAGTACGTACTCGGCGTAGCGCAGATCATCGGGAGCGGTGGTTGTGTTCATTGGTCCAGGCAGGTGCGCAATTGCAGCAGGCTACGGCGAATCCAGCTTTTCATCGTCCCCAGCGGCACCGTGCAGCGTGCCGCCAATTCGTTATACGTTGCGCCCGAGAAAAAGGCTTCACGCACGGCGCTGCGTTGTTGCGGCTGGAGCGCCTGGATGCAACGTTGCAGGCGTTGATACTCCTGGCTGGTCTCTGCGCCCGCCGCCGGTGTAGGGTCGGCGTCCACGACTTCCTCCAGCTTGAAAGGGTCGTCTATTTGCTGCTCGCGGTGCTGGCGCAGCCGGTCGATGGCCTTGTTGCGCGCCAGGGTGACCAGCCACGTGATGGCGCTGGCTTTGCTGGCGTCGAAGCTGGCAGCGCGCCGCCACACCGTTGTCCAAGTTTCCTGAAGCACCTCTTCGGCGTCGCTGCGGTCGCGCAGCATGCGCAAACAGACACCGAACAATTTGGACGAGGTGCGCTGGTACAGCTCAGCGAATGCTGACTGATCATTGCCAGCGACCCGGACCAACAGCCGATTGAGTTCGGCACGTTCGGCTGGTGTGCTTAGGTTCACTTCCGCTCCATGGCGTGTTCTGATCGCGGAACTTCATGCGTCAGGCGGTGCGACGTGTAACTGGCATGGTGCCAGCATGCACGCTGCGCAGCGTGGCGACAAGCGCTCGTGTCATTCGTCTTTCGATTGTCGTTCACACTTCCAAGGTGGCCAAATCGCCTTTTTCTTCCAGCCACACTTTGCGATCACCAGCGCGTTTTTTGGACAACAGCATGTCCATCAGTTTCGTCGTACTGGTGTCGCTGGCGTCATCATTGATGGTCAATTGCACCAGACGACGCGTGTCGGGGTGGATGGTGGATTCACGCAACTGCGGCGGGTTCATTTCGCCCAGGCCCTTGAAGCGGGTGGTGCTGACCACGCCCTTCATTTTCTCGCGCTCGATCCGTTGCAGCATGGCCTGTTTTTCGCTTTCGTCCAAACAGTAGAAAACCTGCTTGCCGACGTCGACGCGGAACAGCGGCGGCATGGCGATGAACACGTGGCCCTCGCTGACCAGCCTGGGGAAGTGCTTGAGGAACAGCGCGGCCAGCAGCGTGGCGATGTGCAGACCATCGGAGTCGGCATCGGCAAGCACGATGACCTTGCCGTAACGCAAACCGGACAAATCGTTGGTGCCCGGATCGCAGCCAATCGCCACGGAAAGGTTGTGCACTTCCTCGGACGCGAGCACCTGGCTGGAGTCCACTTCCCAGGTGTTGAGTATCTTGCCGCGCAACGGCAGGATCGCCTGAAACTCGCGGTCGCGCGCCTGCTTGGCGCTGCCACCGGCAGAGTCGCCTTCCACCAGAAACAGTTCCGTGCGACTGAGATCGGTGGCGCTGCAGTCAGCCAGCTTGCCGGGCAGGGCGGGCCCCTGGGTGATCTTCTTGCGCACCACTTGTTTGGAGGCTTTCAAGCGTACCGTGGCGTGCTCGATGGCAAGCTGCGCGATGCGTTCGCCGATCTCGACGTGTTGATTGAGCCAGATACTGAACGCGTCGTGGATGATGTTTTCCATCATGCCCGCGGCGTTGCGCGAGGACAGGCGCTCCTTGATCTGGCCGGCAAACTGCGGGTCCTGCAAGCGTGCCGACAGCACGAACGACAGGCGTTCCCAGACATCCTCGGGCGCGAGCTTCACGCCGCGCGGCAGCAGGTTGTGGATATCGCAAAACTCGCGCACGGTCGTGGTCAAGCCGGTGCGCAGTCC
>CAJDTO010000043.1_pt1 | contig 11486 bp, 11 predicted proteins | sample 7389821 | NCBI WGS metagenome assembly CAJDTO01 (sample SAMEA7055651, study PRJEB34461) | soil metagenome | biome: terrestrial ecosystem; feature: Peninsula; material: soil | place: Antarctica | collected 2016
ACCGATGCGTTGCGCTTCACTTTCGCCGCGCTGGCCAGCTACAGCCGCACGATCAACTTCGACATCAAGCGCGCCGAAGGTTACAAGGCATTCTGCAACAAGTTGTGGAACGCGGCGCGATTCGTGTTGATGAATCTGCCCGAAGGCGAGATCCCCGCGCCGGCCGGCGCGCCGGCGACCGAAGCCGAACGCTGGATCCTCACGCGCCTGAAGCAGACGCTGGTGGAAGTCGAACAACACTTCGCCACGTATCGCTTCGACCACCTGGCGCAAACGCTGTACGAGTTTGTCTGGAACGAATACTGCGACTGGTTCCTGGAACTGTCCAAGCCGGCGTTGAATGGTGACGATGCGGTTGCTGCTGCGTCGACCCGCCACACACTGTTGGTGGTGCTGGAAACCGTGCTGCGCGCGTTGCACCCGATCATTCCTTTCATCACCGAAGAAATCTGGCAAACGGTAGGTCCGAAACTTGGCCTGCATGAACAGACGCTGCTGCAGCGGCCATGGCCGAACGTAGGCGACATCGCCGAAGACAATGCGGCAGCCAATGAAATCGAGTGGTTCAAGAACGTGCTCAGCGGCGTTCGCAAGATCCGCTCGGAGATGAACATCTCGCCGGCCAAGACAATCCCGCTGCTGTTCGCGGACGGTGATGCCCGAGATCGCACGCGAGTGGCGAAATTCGCACCACAAATCGCCTTTCTCGCCCGCACCGAAACATCGCAATGGATCGAGGCTGGTTCAGCCGAGCCGGCGGCAGCAGCAGCCGTGGTCGGCACCTTGCGCATCATGATTCCGCTGGCGGGCCTGATCGATCTCGACGCCGAGAAGCAACGCCTCGCCAAGGAAATCGCGAGGATCGACGTCGAGATCAAGAAGTGCGAGGGCAAACTGGGCAATGCCAACTTCACCGCTCACGCACCACCCGAAGTCGTCGCCCAGGAACGCCAGCGTATTGCGGACTGGAATACCACGCTGACCGCATTGCGCGAGCAAGCAGCCAAACTGTAGCCACGCGCGCTATAACGCCCAAGGTGATCGCGTAGGGCGGGCACTGCCCGCAGTTTTTGCCACACCCAAAATTTGCAAACGTGCACGTTAATGCGGCGGGCAGTGCCCGCCCTACGCGATCACCTGCCGCGCTGGCTGATGAGTGCCACATCACGATTACGGATTCCTCGCCGGCTCCAACGCCATCACGATCGCATCCTCGCGGCCACCGCGTGCCGGGTAATAACGCGGGCGCCGACCAATTTCCTGAAAGCCTACCGAGGCATACAAGGCGATGGCGTATGGATTGGACGGCCGCACTTCGAGAAACACCCGCGCGGCGTGATTCCAGCGGGCGATGCCAATCAGCCGCAGCAGCAAATGCCGACCCAGGCCTTGGCTGCGCCGCGCCGGGTCGATGCACAGGTTCAACACGTGGGCCTCGCCGGCACCCAAGGACAGAATGCCGTAGCCGGCGGTGATCGTGTCCACCGACAATACCCAACACGAATGGCCTGCCTTCAGGCAGTCAGCAAAAATCCCAGCCGACCACGGAAATTCGTAGGACGCAACCTCCAGCGCACTGATCGTGACCAGATCGCCGGGGCACATGGCGCGCACCCTGATCTGCGGCTTGGCCACGGCAACCATGACACTCAGCCGCTCGCCACTGCTGGGGTTTGCCGCAGCCGGCGCAATGCATCCCACAATCGCCGTTTCGCACCCGCGTCAGTCAGCACTTGAGCCAGGTCGTCGACCAATTCGACTTGGGCGCGCTGCAGCACGTCCACCGGCAAGCCGCGACCCAGCGCACGGGCCTGTGCCGCTCCAAATACGAGATACGCCGACGCAGCCGGCACGTCACGCAACTGCCCCCCGATCACCGTGATGCGCGCAGCGCGCGCCAACGCCGCGCCGCACGCACTCAGCGCCCGACCCAGCAAATCCAGCTCACGCAAACTGCTGCCTTCCTCCAGCACCACGACACACACTCCGCTGGCGGTGGACTCAACCGCCGCCGCTGCATCCAAAGCGACCACACTCAGCGCACCGCCGACCGGCACGCGGCGCACCCACGGGGTGACTCCCAACGCCCGCAGCACACGACCGCGATGGGCGGGACTGATGCCTTGGCGTGCAACCAGGCTCATGGCACGTTGCGTCGCGCCCGCCGGCGCGCGCCCAGTCCCCACACCGTCCACAGTGGTCCGGACAGAAGGTATAGCGTAAAGCCGACAAACAGCACGCGCGCCGGGTCCAGCACCAGCAACGCCAGCAACAGCACCGCAGCAACCATCCACACAAACGGCACACGTTGACGTTCACCCGCCGGCAGCGCTTTGAAACTGAAGTAGCGGAAGCGGCTGACCATCAACAAGCCAACCGACACAGCAATCCACGGTGTGACAAAACACAACGCACTGCCAGGCAAACCAAACTTGTCCACACTCCACACAAACGACATACACACTGCCGCAGCCGCCGGGCTGGCCAATCCTTGAAAATAGCGTTTGTCGGCGACGCCAACCTGGGTGTTGAAGCGCGCCAGGCGCAGTGCCCCACAAGCCGCATAGATAAACGCCGCGGCAAAACCGAGCTTGCCCCACAGCGGGCCGTAGTCAGCCAATGCCGACAACGACCACGTGTACATCACCAGTGCCGGCGCAAGGCCGAAACTGACCAGATCGGACAGCGAGTCATATTGCACGCCAAACTCAGTCTGGGTGCCGGTCAATCGCGCCACGCGGCCGTCCATGCCATCGAGCAACGCTGCCACGAAAACCGCGATTGCCGCCTCGCTGAACCGCCCATCAATGCTGGCGATGATGGCGTAAAAACCGGCAAACATCGCCCCCGTCGTGAACAGGTTCGGCAGCAGGTAAATCCCCCGGTGGCGCGGTAGCCGGACTGGCGTTGAATCACTCATGGAGCTATCCGTGATCTAATGCGGGCAGTGTAAACCATCGGCCGTTTGAGTCCGGCGCGCCGGGGTGCCAACAAGGCAACCTGTGGACTGCCTACTGCGGAGAACATCATGCGTCGTCTGCCGTTTGTCGTGGTTCTGCTGTTGCTGGCGCCGCTGGCGTTTGCGCAGGTTTACAAGTGGACGGACGCCAGCGGTACCGTGCATTACTCCGAAACGCCGCCGACCTCGGGGACCAACTACAAGCAGATCAAGACCAGCGGTAGCTCCGAACCAATTGCCGTGCCGGCACCTGCGGCCAACAGCACTGAAAAGCCCAGCGAACCCACGGCAACGACCGCGGCCAAGCCAGTGGCCGATACCCCGGAAAACCGCAGCAAGCTCTGCGCCTCACTCAAGACCAATCTCGCCACGCTGCAAGGCAGTGCGCCAGTAGTCGCGCAGCAGAACGGCAAGGACGTCGCGCTGGATGATAGCGAGCGCAAAGTGCACATTGCGACGGCACAGGCACAATACGAGCAATACTGCCAGACAAAATGAGCGCCGCGGCAGCCGGAGCGCTGCCGCTGATGTCGGGGGCACTACTTGCTGCCCCGCAATTGACTGCCAGATTGCAGCCACCAGCGAGCATTCCCGCGTTTTGCATAGCCGATCACTGCTGCGCGACGCTCCGGATCGAAGCCGCGGCCTGCCCTGAAACCTCACGCCGTGCCAATGCAATCCCTCCTCGGGGCCTGCGCCTCGGTACAATGGCGCCTCTCTTCCCGCCGGAACCCACGCGCATGCGCCTCAGCCAATTCCACCTTGCCACCGTCAAGGAGGTCCCCGCTGACGCCGAGATCGCCAGTCATCGGCTGATGCTGCGCGCGGGCATGATCCGCAAACTGGCATCGGGTCTGTACACCTGGTCGCCGCTGGGGCTGCGCGTATTGCGCAAGGTCGAGGCCGTGGTGCGCGAGGAAATGGATCGTGCCGGTGCCATCGAGATGCTGATGCCGGCCATCCAGCCACGCGAGTTGTGGGACGAAACCGGCCGCTGGGAAAAGTTTGGCGGCCAGTTGCTGAAGATCAAGGACCGCAAGCAGCAGGAATTTTGCTACGGCCCCACGCACGAAGAAGTCATTACCGACTTTGCGCGCAATGAGCTGAAAAGCTACAAGCAGCTGCCGATCACGTTCTATCAGATTCAAACCAAGTTCCGCGACGAAATCCGGCCACGCTTTGGCGTGATGCGTGCCCGCGAGTTTCTGATGAAGGACGCATATTCCTTCCACCTAACGCCCGAGTCGCTGGCGGAAACCTATGCCGTGATGTACGCGGCGTATACCCGCGTGTTCACCCGCCTGGGCCTGACATTCCGTGCGGTGCAGGCGGATACCGGTGCCATCGGCGGCAATGTCAGTCACGAGTTTCAGGTTTTGGCGGATTCCGGCGAAGACGCCATCGCGTTTTCTGACGGCTCGGACTATGCCGCCAACGTCGAGAAGGCCGAAGCACTCGCGCCGAACGTCATGCGCCCTGCGCCCGCTACGCCCTTGCAGACCGTCGACACGCCAGCACAAAAAACCATTGACGACGTCGCAAGCTTCCTCGGCGTAGCGCCAAGCCAGTGTCTGAAGACCTTGCTGGTGCGTGGTCGCACTGGCATCGTGGCGTTGTGCTTGCGCGGTGATCACTCGCTCAATGAGGTCAAGGCGGCCAAACTCGACGAACTGCCGGACGAAGTGATATTGGCCAGCGAGGAAGAGATTCTTGCGGCCACGGGGACGCAACCGGGCTTCATTGGGCCGGTCAATCTGCCTGCGGGCACGCCGATCATTGTCGACCGTGACGCTGCGCTATTGACCGATTTCGTCTGCGGCGCCAACGCCGACGGCAAACACTGCACCGGGGTCAACTGGGAACGTGATGCACGCATCACGCGCAGTGCCGATCTGCGCAATGTCGTGGACGGCGACCTTTCGCCGGACGGGCACGGCGTGCTGCACATGGCGCGCGGCATTGAGGTTGGACAACTCTTTCAGCTAGGGCACAAATACGCGCAAGCCTTGAATGCCGCAGTGCTGAATGACCAAGGCAAAAACCAGGTGATGACCATGGGTTGCTATGGCATCGGGGTGAGCCGCATCGTCGCTGCCGCCATCGAGCAATGCCACGACGAGGCGGGCATCGTCTGGCCGCAGGCGATGGCGCCGTGGCAAGTGGTGGTGTGCGTCATCAACGCCAAGCATTTGCCTGCTGTAACTGAGGCGGCCGAAGCGTTGTACCAGGCACTGTGCGAGCACGGTGTGGAAGTGGTGCTGGACGACCGTGGCCTGCGCCCAGGCAACATGTTTGCCGACATGGAATTGATCGGTATCCCGCACCGCGTGGTAGTGAGCGAACGCGGTTTGGCTGCCGGTACGCTGGAATACCGCGCGCGTAATGCCAGCGAAAGTCATGCGATCACACAGGATAAGTTGTTTGCGCTTCTGGGTTGAACGCGCCTGCGCCAATAATCCAGACGGCCGCCGCATGCGGCCGCTTTCTTGTTCAGAACAAGCGGTTGCGCATGATCTTCCGTACTGACTGTCGGCAACTATCTTGCCACATGCCGCAAGCCCTTCGGCCCGCTTTCGCTTTACATTGGTTCCGTGAATAAGCGAGAATCCAGACGTTGCTGTGTCATTGGTGCGGAGCACCCATATTTTTATTCCAGAATTACCGATTTACGATTAATAGTATTACTCACTCGGGAGTCAAGCATGGCCGTTGATATCAAGAACCTCAACAACACTCAGTTGAACGATTTGATCAGCAAGGCGCAAGTGCGCCAGATTGAATTGCGCAAGGAAAAGGTTGTCAAGCTGCGCGAGAAAGTCCACGCGTTACTCAAGGCCGAAGGCTACACATTCGATGACATCTTTGGTCACGGCCGTGGCAAGGGCAAGCGTGCGGGTACACCAGTACCCCCGAAGTACCGCAACCCGGCCGACTCGGCACAAACCTGGTCAGGTCGTGGCAAGCGCCCACGCTGGTTCAACGACGCGTTGAAAGCTGGCAAGAAAGAGAAGGATTTGGCGATCTGATCGCGATTCGCCAAATTGCAGAAAAGAGCGCCGGCCTGTTGCCGGCGTTTTTTTGAGTTAAAGGAAGCAAATATCTCCGCGCCCTACTCGTACCCGGCTGTCGCATGAGGCAGTGCGCTATGGAATTGACTTCACGCATCGACACACCAACCCACCGCAGCCAGTTCAGCTCACAACGAACGGCGCGCGGAGACCAGCAAATCCCCAAACATCAAACCCGCAACAATCGACACCAGCAGGGTCACCATCAGCATCGCCGTATCCATGCCTAGCGGCGTGTCACGCTCCAACATGAACGACATGCTGCGAAAGCCGACACTGCCGGGCACCAATAGCAAGATACCTGGTTCGCGAATCACCGCGCCCGGTTGGTGTGCGTAGCGTGCGTACACATTGGCCATGGCGCCAAGCAACAGCGCGCCGACAAATACGCCGAACGGCGCAGCGGGCAACGAGCCGGCAATTTCTCCGCTCCAGCGCGTGGCCAGATAACCCACGGCTACCGCGCCAATCACCACCGGCCAATCGCGCAGTGCCGCGCGAAACAAAATGGCAAACCCCACCGCCCCGACCAGCAGCGCCGGGTAATCGGCCCATGTTGGCAACGGCGCCAAGACATAATCGCGCGCATGAATCCCCACGGCGGCGCACAACTGGCTCGCAGCGACGGTGCCGAACGCCAGCTTGAGCAAAGTGGACAAAGACCCGCCCAAGCGTGCCATGCCTGATACCAAATGCTGGCTGGAGATTTCGCGCACGGCGTTGGTCAGCGACATGCCGGGAATCAAGATGATCAAACTGGACAACACCACGGACTTGATGGCCAGCGGAGAGATCAATGCACTCACCACGATAGCCACCGTGGTGGCTACCAGTGCGCAGATCAGATCACTCGCAACCGCCAAGCGCGGGCGACTGCCGGCAAGGATCGTGATCCAGCCAATAATCAAACCGATGAAGCCCGCCACAACCAAGTCGACCCATGAGCTGTGCAGAAACAGTGCGGCAATACTGGCCGCGGATAACCCATAACTGAAAATGGTGCCGGCCTGTGCCCAGCGTGTTTCCTGCACACCCAGCGCACGCAAGCGGTGAAAACCGTCGCGCAGATCCAGCTCACCGGAAATCACCCGATCGGCAATATCGTCGGCCTCGCACAACCGGGCCAGATTCACATCCCCCGGCGCCAAGCGCATTACCTGGGTGCTTTGCGCCAAGCCTTCCTCGCCCTGCGCCATGTCGGCAAACGAGATGATGATGGCGGTGGGACTGGACCAGACATCAGCCACCAGCCCCAAGCGCTGGGCGGCACCGGACACGGCCATTTCAAGCCGGGGTGCCGAGGTGCCGTACTGGTGCAAGCGGCGCGCCAACTCCAGCAAAAACGCGACGCGCGTGTTCAACGCCGCACTGGCAAACGGCTGGCTGACGACTGCTGCAGCGGGGTCACTCATGACGCGGCGCGAACACGCAACGTAGTGCCATCCACCGACAACACTTCCACTGCCGCACCCAGTGGCAAGTCCGGCCCGCTGACCAGCCACTGACCATCGCCCACCTGTGCCTTGCCGCGGCCGTTGACGATGGCTTCGACCAGCTCAAAACGCTGTCCCACCATCTGCTCGCCGCGACGATTCAAGCGCTCGTCGCCAGCAGCCCGACGCTCCACGCGTGGTCGCAACCAGCGCGCGTACGCAAAACAGGACGCGAACGCCAACAGTGCGAACAACACGGCCTGTGCCAACAGACCCAGCGTTGGCACGACCCACAGCACGACACCCATGGCTGCAGCTGCCAGGCCAACCCAAAGCAGGAAATAGCCAGGGACCATCACCTCGCCGGCAATCAGCACCAACGCGAGAATCCACCATAGATAGTGCGTCGATAGCTCCCACATGGTTCAGTCCTCAGCGCAACGGCGGTTGCGTCGGCATGACCGGCGACCGCTGCTGACTAAACGATTCCTTTGCCAGCTCACCAATACCGGCCAATGCACCGATGACGCCCGTGGCTTCAATCGGCAGCAACAGCATTTTCTGGTTTGGCGATCTGGCCATCTCCTTCAACGCTTCCACATAGTTGTTGGCGACAAAATAATTCAACGCATTGACGTTGCCGCCTGCGATTGCGTCAGACACCATGGTGGTGGCCTTGGCTTCTGCCTCGGCCGAACGCTCACGCGCCTCAGCAGTACGAAATGCCGCTTCCTTCTCGCCTTCGGCGGCCAGAATCACCGACTGCTTTTCGCCCTCGGCTTTCAAAATGGCCGCCTGGCGGTAGCCCTCGGCATCAAGAATGTTCGCGCGTTTTTCGCGCTCTGCTTTCATCTGGCGTGCCATTGCGTCGATCAGATCGCGCGGCGGCGCAATATCCTTGATCTCGATTCGGTTGACCTTGACGCCCCAGGGATGCGTGGCCACGTCGACCACGTGCAGCAGCTTGGCGTTGATCGCATCGCGCTGACTGAGACTTTCATCCAGATCCATCGAGCCGAGCACGGTGCGGATATTGGTCATGACCAACGCCAGCGAGGCCTGCTCCAGATTCGCCACCTCATACGCGGCCTTGGCGGCGTCCAGCACCTGATAGAACACCACGCCATCCACGCGTACGACAGCGTTGTCCTTGGTGATGACGTCTTGGCTGGGTACGTCCAGCACCTGCTCCATCATGTTGATCTTGTGCCCCACGGACTGATAGACAGGAATCAGGAAATGCAGCCCGGGCTCCAGCGTAGCGGTGTATTTACCGAAAGTTTCCACCGTCCACTCGTAACCCTGCGGCACAATACGCACCAGCTTGACCAGCACGATGACCGCCACAATCACAAACACCAATGCCAAGATTCCGCTCATGCCCAGCTCCTTCCCCATAGAGAGCGTCGAGTATAACGAGGGGATGCGGCTAACACGCACGAACGGCCGCCGCATTCGGGCAGCAGCAGCAAAGCCATCCAGAACCGGCCCGCGCTGTCATCGTCGCGTAACATGAGCGTGCTGCAATGGCGCGCACACCCAGCGGACAACGCATGCAAAAGCGCATCCTGATCATTGAAGACGAGGCCCCGATCCGCGACATGGTGGCGTTCGCGCTGCGCAAAGCCGACATGCTGCCGATCACCGCAGGCGATGCGGCTGAGGCGCAGCTGGCCGTTGCCGACGCCATCCCTGATCTCATCCTGCTCGACTGGATGCTGCCGGGCATCAGCGGCATGGATCTGGCGCGGCGCCTGCGCAAGGACGACCTGACCCGTACGATACCCATCATCATGCTCACCGCCCGCGGCGAGGAGGCCGATCGCATCGCCGGGCTGGATGCGGGCGTGGACGATTACGTGGTCAAGCCGTTTTCCACGCGCGAACTGATCGCACGCATCAAGGCGGTACTGCGGCGCAGCCACGGCGAGGACAGTTCCGGCGTGATCGAGCTGGGCGGCCTGCGCCTGGACGGACCGGCACACCGTGTGTTTGCCGGCAACCAGCAAATCAGCGTCGGTCCCACCGAGTACCGCCTGCTGCATTTCTTCATGACGCATACCGAGCGCGTGTACTCCCGCGCGCAGTTGCTTGATCATGTATGGGGCGGCAGCGTGTACGTCGAGGAACGTACCGTCGACGTGCACATTCGCCGCCTGCGCAAGACGCTGGAAGCCTGGGGTCTCGACGCGCTGGTACAAACCGTGCGCGGTACCGGTTACCGGTTTTCCGCCAGTCCCGCGCCTGCGCGGCTCTAGACGCGCAACGAGCGCATGCGCAGCGACAGGGCCACTTTCCGTGCGGGTCTTGCAGCCATTCTGGCCAGCACCCTGTTGCTGGCAACCTTGGTCGCTGCCATATGGGGCACGACGTTCTGGGCGATCGTGCTGACTGGTGGCGGCGAAATCATCGCGCTGCTGTGGCTGGCGCTGGCCGCTCCCGCCGCAGGCAATCGACGCACGGCCGCGCCAGACCAGCGACTCTTGCCGCGTGCACCGCAAACCCGACCGCAGCGCCTGGCCGCACAACTGCGCGACGTCCGCGCTGCCGTCGAATCACTGCCTGACGCCGTCGTGCTGCTTGATCGCCAGGGGCACGTGCGCTGGCTCAATGCGGCCGCGATCCATCTGCTGGGGCTGCAGCAGCAGCATGACGAGCGCCCACTCGCCGAGCGACTGGCCGGCAGTGAGCTCGGCGCGTGGCTACGCACGGACGCGCACCAGCCGGCCACCGACATGCCGGCGCCTGCGGACCCGGCGCTGCGCCTGAGTGTGACGAGCATGGCGTTTGGCGCAAGCCTGCAACTGCTGCTGGCGCGCGACATCAGCACGCTGAGCCGTCTGGAACAGGTTCGGCGCGACTTTGTCGCCAATGTCTCGCACGAGTTGCGCACGCCGCTGACGGTCATCCATGGCTATCTGGAACTGCTCGACCCGGACGACGTGCCGGAACTCGCACCAGTACTCAAGGAAATGCGCATGCAGTCGCAGCGCATGGGCCAGATCGTCGAGGACCTGCTGACCTTGTCGCGGCTGGAAACGCGCGAGGCGCTGCCCGACGAACACGTGGTCATGGCGCCGCTGCTGGTGGCCCTGCACCACGAGGCCGAAGCACTCAGTCAGGGCCGGCACACCATCACTATCGAAACCGGCATCGACGCCGACTTGCGCGGCTCGAGGCGCGATCTGCACAGCGCATTCTCCAACCTGATCAGCAATGCCGTGCGCTACACACCAACGGGCGGCGACATTGTCATCGGCTGGCAACGGACGGCCGACGGCGGCGCCACGTTCTCGGTACGTGACACCGGACTCGGCATTCCGGCCGAACATCTGGGCCGCCTGACCGAGCGCTTCTACCGCGTGTCATCAAGCCGCTCGCGCGAGTCCGGTGGCACGGGTCTGGGGCTCTCGATCGTCAAGCACGTGCTCAACCTGCACCAGGGCCGTCTGGTCATCGCCAGCGAACCTGGGCGGGGCTCGACATTCTCCTGCGTGCTGGACGCCTCGCGGGTGGTGGAGCCGGGCAACAACAAGGTCGACAGCACCGACGTGTCGAAGAGCGAGACTACTGGTAGGGTGGTTCAAGGCCACAGCCCGGAACCGCCGGCTAGCGCGACTACCCCCAAGCGCGTTCACGCGCCGTAGGCGGCTCTGGCGCTGCACGCCTTGAGCCGCCCTACGCGCCCGCTTTGCAGCCAGGACGGTTTCTACCGCCCACGCTCCCGAGTTTCACGCTGTGGATGACAAGCAAACGGCGGGCATCCAAGCCCGCCGTTTTCCGTCCCTGGGTAAAACCCCCTTGCGATAACCGTTGCCTGCCACTGTCCGCACAACTGCAGCATGCTGCAGCTGTGGCAGTTTCAGAACCGCACTTCGCCGAACACGCCGATCTCGTTGGTCTTCACGTTCTGCACGTGTGGCGGCGCCGACGTGTCGACCGACTTGTCCACCGTCCCGTGCTTCCACACGCCAGCCAGCTTGAAGCCCTTGCTCACCTGGAACTCGACACCCGCGTTGTAGTAGA
>CAJDTO010000059.1_pt1 | contig 11390 bp, 5 predicted proteins | sample 7389821 | NCBI WGS metagenome assembly CAJDTO01 (sample SAMEA7055651, study PRJEB34461) | soil metagenome | biome: terrestrial ecosystem; feature: Peninsula; material: soil | place: Antarctica | collected 2016
GCCAAGCAGGTTGACACGCTGGCGGCTACTGACCTCAGCAAGATGGACATTTTCGTGCCTGGCTTGGTCGTTGATGGCTCCCAGCCCACCCAACCCAGCTACCAACTGCGCGGTATCGGCGGCAGCGGCTTCGGTATCGGCACCGACCCCGCCGTCGGTGTGTATGTGGACGGCGTCTACGCCGCACACACCGGCGGCGCACTGATGGCGTTCAACGATCTGCAACGCATCGAAGTCTTGAAGGGTCCGCAAGGCACGCTATTCGGGCGTAACGCCGCCGCCGGTGCCATCTCGATTATCACCAACAAGCCAAGCAACCACTTTGAGGGCAGCGCGCGCGTGCGCCTCGGCAACTACGGCACGCGTCACGGCGACGCCTTGATCAATATTCCGCTCAACAAAACCATGGCGCTGCGCGTCAGGAACACACAGGCGGTGCTGACGTGGGATCACGAGAAACTCAATCAAGCGCCACGCCCGGCATTCGGGCTGATCCCGTTATCGAACGACACCCACGAGCGCGCACCCTTTCCACCGGATCCATCCACGTATCTGAATCCTTTGCACGCGCCGCTATACAACGACGCGGTGGGCGCCGCTGAGACGCGTCGTTTTGATGGCGCCACGCTTACCGTCGACCACAGCTTCTCGTGGGGCAGCCTCACTTCGACCACGACTTTCAACCGCGAGGACACCGACGGTACCAACCATATCGTCGACTACCTCGACACCGTCAATATCGAGCACAGCAACAGTTGGTATCAGGAGTTCAAGCTGGCCGGCAATACCAGTTTGATCGACTGGGTGGGCGGCGTCAGTTTCTACAATGGCCAAGCGCGACAGACCAGCCAGACCAATGTTTTCACCGACAGCATCGACACGTTGGCACAGAACGTTCTGGGCGCGGGCACACCGTTCAACGACATCAGCCAAGCGCTCGCGTCGTTCGGCTTGCCGTTCAATTTCCTCGGCGATCCGTGGCGCGAGCAGGTCAGTAACGACGGTAATTCCAAGGCGTATGCGGCGTACGGCGACGTCATCTGGCACCTCACCGATCGCCTCAATCTGACGACCGGCGCGCGCTTCACACGCGACGAGAAACGGTTTTCCTGGTACAACCCGCCACGTCAGGCGGCAGAGCTTGACCAGACCATTGCTGCGCTGAAGAGCAATACGATGTTCGGCGTGCCGATCTTCGACTTGTTGCCGCCAGAAGCACAGGGCGCGTTGGACGCATTCGGTCAAAACCTGATTTTCAATGCCGGCAGTGGTGCCCCCGTAGGCATCCTGGCGAGAAGTGAGAACAGCTGGAACGATTTCAGTCCACGCGCCGTGCTGGATTACAAATTCACACCCAACGTGATGGGTTATGTCTCCGTCGCCAAGGGTTACAAGGCGGGCGGCTTCAATATGCTGGAGTTCAACTCTAACTACGCGCCGGAAAAAGTCTGGAACTACGAGGCTGGCGTCAAGACCGTGTTCCCGCAGCAGAAGCTACTGCTGAATGCCTCCACCTATTACTACCGTTACAGCAATCTGCAAGCACTGACACTTGACCCCAACAGCGCCGGCTCCGGCGTGCCACGCTACGTCACCAGCAGCAGCGATCAAGAGGCCAAGGGCGCAGAGCTGGAATTGCAATGGCTGCCGACCGAAGCGTTACAGCTAGGCCTCAATGCCGCCTATATCGACGCCACTTACCGCAAGTTCACTGCGCCATCGGGCGCCAATCTGGGCGGCCAACCTACCGGCGTGCCGAAGTACTCGTACGCCGCCAACCTCGCCTACACGTGGCATGACGTCGTCGGTGGCAATGTACAACGACTCGCAGCTGCAAGGTACCTGTCAGATCAGCCCGAACTTCAGCAATGGGGCCAGTCAGCAACGCACCGATGCGCGGCTGGGGTGGGATGCCACCAATGACCAATGGGGCGTGGCGTTGTACGCCAACAATGTATTCGACCAGCGCTACGTGACTGGTGTCGGTAACACCACCGAGAGTGTCTTTGGCACGCCGTATGCCACCATCACTCCACCACGCCTCTGGGGTGTGGAACTGCACGCGAAATTCTGAGACCTCTATGCCCGATAACGTTGACCTGAGCGGCGTGTTGCAACGCTTGCGCGCCGCGCAAGCACGCGATCCCATGCCCGCGTGGGAAACCCGTGCAGCGCGACTGCGCAAGTTGCAAACGATGTTGCGCGACCAACACGACGCGTTCGCCGCAGCCATCAACGCAGACTTCACTCGCCGACCGCTGGAAGAAACCGACCTGCTGGAAATGTATCCCAGTCTGTCGGCGATTCGCTACGCGTTGCACCACGGCAGACGTTGGATGCGACCGCGACGCCGGGCAGCTGATTTCGTGTTTCTGCCGGCCCACGTTGAATTGCGACCACAGCCCTCTGGGGTGGTCGGCATCATCGTGCCGTGGAACTACCCGCTGTACTTGGCGGTGGGCCCGCTGGCGGATGCGTTGGCGGCCGGCAACCGCGTGATGTTGAAGATGAGCGAGTTCACACCGCATTTTTCCGCACTGTTCGCCGAGCAGATAGCACGTTGTTTTCAGCCCGACGAAGTGGTTGTAATCAATGGCGATGCGGAAATCGCACAGGCATTTTCCGCCCTGGCCTTCGATCATCTTTTGTTCACCGGCTCCACGGCAGTCGGCCGCCACGTCATGCGTGCTGCCGCCGCCAATCTCACCCCGGTGACGCTGGAATTGGGCGGCAAATCGCCTGCGATCATTGGCCCCACCGCACACTTCGAGAACGCGGTAGAGCGCATTGTGTTCGGCAAAATGGTCAACGCCGGCCAAACCTGCATTGCCCCCGATTACGTGCTGCTGCCGCGCGCCAAACTCGCTGACTTCATTGCCCAGGCGCGCACTGTCGTCACGCGCATGTACCCGCAATTGGCCCGTAGCACGCAATACGCCAGCATCATTTCTGACCGGCAATACCAGCGGCTCACCGGCTTGCGCGACAGCGCGGTCAGCGCTGGCGCCCAACTGCATCCACTCAGCGATGCACCGGAGGACGCCACGCGCCGACTGCTGCCGCCACAACTGCTGACAAACGTCGCTGACAACATGACGCTGATGCAGGAAGAAATTTTTGGCCCGCTGTTGCCGCTGCTGCCGTACGACACTCTCGACGAGGCAATCGCTTACGTCAGTGCCCGCCCGCACCCATTGTCACTGTATGTGTTCGAGCGGGACAGCACGCTGATCAAGCGGATGCTGAACAACACTATGGCTGGCGGCGTGAGTGTCAACGACACGCTGTATCACATCGCGCAGCACGGTCTGCCATTTGGTGGCGTAGGCGCATCGGGTATGGGCGGCTATCACGGTGAGGCCGGGTTCCGCACGTTTTCGCACATGAAGCCGGTATTTCATCAGTCACGCCTCAACGGTGCCTGGCTGCTCAATCCACCTTACGGTGCACGCTTTCGCCGCATACTGAACTTGCTGCTTCGACGCGGCTGACAGTCGCCACGCTCGATACAAAAAAGCCTCCCGGCAGAAGCCGGGAGGCTTTGGCTTGCAGCTGGCGACCTACCGCGCTCAGAACTTGTACAGCGCCGAGACGCTGAGCGTGTTGCCGTAATCATCGAAATTGCCGGTGATCCGGTCACCCGTGCTGCTGGTCGCGTTGACATGAGCCTGGTTGACGAAGATATGCATGTATGACGCATTGATCTCGAAACGCTCGCTGGCCTTGTACCCAATGCCGAAGGCAATCAGCTTGCGGGTGGAATCAGGTACTCGCGGACTGCGTGTCGACAGATGCGTCGGCGTGGTGTCCACCGCAATGCCGGTGCGCAAGGTCAACTTGTCACTGAGGTAATAATCGCCACCGACCGAGGCATACCACGTATTGCGCCAGTTGAAGGCTTCCGACGTCGGCGGCTGCGTATTGCCGTAATTCACCGTCAGATTCTGGAACACGCTCCACTTGGTATAGGACAGGTCGACGCCGAGGCCGAACTTCTCTGCCTGATGCCAGTAGCTGGCACTGATCACCGCGGGTGTCGTGAAGTCTGCAGTGCCTTCGGTGCGATCGGCGAACGGCGGGATACTGGCCGCCAACGCTGGATTTTGCAGCAGCACATCGTAGCCTTGGCTGCGGGTGAACTTGCCGGTACCTTCCAGCACGTGACTGATCTTGGAGCGATAGTTGAGCGCCAGTTTGTCGTTCGGGCTCAGCTTCCAATAGGCGCCCAGCTGCCAACCATAACCCCAGTCGTCGCCCTTGATGCTGCCAAAACCGTCAACGCCTGGCGGGGTCATTGCGGCCACGCCGGCTGCCGCTGCCTGGCCCTGCTGCACCGCCGCCTGGATCATTGCGGCAGCCTGCGCCGGCGGGATCTGGCCCGCCTGTGCGGCGGCCTGAATCTGCGCCACGCCCGCCGCTGTCTGCGCGCCGATGCCCTGCTGAATACGCAGGCCTACAGCGTTGAAATTGACCGCACTGGTCAGCTCTGCTGAAGTACGCTGGGCGATCACGCTGGCGCCCACGCTGAACGTGTCGCTTACATCAAACGACCCTGACAATGTGGCATCCAGTGACTGGAACTTGGACTTCACCCCGTGATAGCGACCCACCCAGTTCTGATCAAACTCGGTCTGGAATCCGAATGGCACGGAGAACCCGGCGCCAAGGTGGAAGCGGTCACTGATCTGCGTGGCGAAGAACAATGCCGGCACCGGAAGCGTCGTGCCGCCGTCGCCGCCGTTGCCGCCACTGAGCGGGCGGCCCATGACGTCATGTGCGCTACCGCTGAACTTGGTACTGAAATTGATGGCAGTGACATCAGCCTGCAGGTAAGTCCCCTTCAGATCCGTCATCGCGGCAGGATTGTTGACGGCGACCGACGCGTCACCGCCCGCAGTAGCCGAACCGGCATAGGCGCGGCCCATGCTCTTGGCACTGTTTTCCTTGAGCTGGAAAGCGCTGGCATTGGCCAAGCTCGGCAACACAAGCACACCAGCAACAGCTGCGCTCAACACGGCCAACACCAGCGGACGGGCATGGCCGGCGAAGGAACGGAAAGATTTGTGCATGGATAACTCCTGTGGATCGGGGCACACGCAACGTGGCCGGACAAATGAATCGGAAATTCATACGAGCGTTTGAAGTTTACTCGCGGACTTTGCCTGCTCGCACAAGGCGTTGCAAGTGTCGGCGCAACAACCACCGTTGATCTCCGGTTTTTTTTATGCACGGAATTACCGCAACGCCAGTCGAAGCGCGGCACTGCGACGTGGTCATCACGCTTCGGGTACACGCGGCAAATGGCTAGCTGCTAACCTCGGCGACTCTCCCACTTTCGCGCTCCAGCAGGCTTGCAGGACATCGCCATGCAGTGTTTTGTGTACGCCAGCACGCGCAAACCGGACAGCTACGTCTGGCTCGCTGCGCGCGACGAATTCGGTGTGCTGCCCGAGTCGCTGATGCTGATGCTCGGCGAGCTGCACTTCGTGCTGGAAGTGCAACTGGACGATCAACGTCGGCTGCCGGTGGAGGATGTCGAGACGGTGCTGGAACACCTGCGCACACAGGGCTGGCATCTGCAATTGCCGCCGCAGGAAACCCTGGCCACGGCCAGTCAACTGCCCTACAACGAGCCATTACGCGACGACCGCAGGCGGTGAATTGCCAGCGCAATTCCACACGTTGCTCGGGCCGGTCCACCCAGCGCGCATCGGCATGAATTGCTCCATGCGACCGCGCACTCGCCGCTACGCCAGCACAGCGCTTAACACTTGGTTACCCTCTTTGCGGGCAACGATTTCTATACTGTGCGGATGAGCCAACCCAAACTGCGTCGCTACCGTTCTTCCGTGCAAGCTCTGGCGTGGTTTCTGCCAAGCCTGATCGCCGTTGCCATTGCCGGGGTGGTGACCCATCCGCTGACCCTGATCCCGCTGCTGCTGGCCAATGCGCTGGGCATGGCGGCGAGCTGCCGCGCACTGGGCTTTGATCTGGAACCGCGTTTTGGCCGCACCGTGATGCGCCGCGGCGCCACCTACCTGGTCATGTTCACCGCGTACACCGCCATCGTTTTTGCGTTGGTTGCCTGGCCGATGTTGCAGCTCAGCCAGGCACCCAGTCTGAGTGCGGCACTGGCCCTGGCAGCGATGCTGGTACTGGCGCTGGCATTGCTGTGGCGACTGTGGCCGGCATTCGGTCTGGTGTTTGTGTGGGATGACGCGTATCCGGCCCAAGCCGATGGCTCATGGATTTTCACGGCCGCCGCACGCAGCATGGCGTTTGGCCGCCATCTGGCGCGCGAGGAACGCTTCTTCACGCATTTTCTGCCGGCCGCACTGGCGTTGCTGGCCTTGGCGTTTGGCGCCATTGCACTGGCCGGGTTGTATGGCGTATTGCCCCCGGAACCACGCATCGCCGCGCTGGCGTTGTACGGCGCAGTCTTGCTGCCGCTGGGTTGCCTGTTGATCGCCAACCGCACGCTGCGCGCGTTGCTCAGCGAACGCGGTGATCGCGCGCCTCAGCATCTGCCGACCATCGACTGCGAAACGCCCGGGGCCGCCCCCCCCGCGCTCGAGGTCGCGGCACAACCGCTCGAGGCCGACGCTCACTTGCCCAGTGCGCCGGCCCCCGACGCGCCAGAACACGCGCACGCGCTGCTGACCGCTACCCGCGATGGCGACATCGAACGGGCGCTGGCGCTGGTGGAGGCGGGCGCCGACCCGGACATGGCACCACCAGCCGACGATCGCGACCAGCGCCCGGTCCTGGTGCTCGCCGCCCTGCTGCCCGATACACGCCTGTTGCGCGCGTTGATCGCCCGGAGCGCTGACGTGAACCGTGCCAGCGGCGGCATCACCCCGCTGCTCGCAGCCACTCGCGACAGTTGGCACGGACGCGCTGAAGCGGTGCTCACGCTGCTCGCCAACGGCGCCGACCCTCTGTTGGCTGACGACGCCGGCAACACCGCGCTGCATGGCGCCGTGCTCAGCGCCGAACCAGGCGTCGCGGCGATGCTGCTGGACGCTGCCGCGCCGATCAACGCGTTGAACGCAGTCGGCGACAGCCCGCTGGTGATCGCTTGTGGCGCCGCGAACTGGCCGCTGGTCACGTTCCTGCTCGAACGCGGCGCCAAACCGGTGCCGGTCGATGGCACCCCGGCGCTCGTCGCTGCTGCCGGCATTGCCGACGACGACGCCACCGGAGTGAAGCTGCTGCTCAAACATCGCGCGCCGGTCAACACTACCGATGCACAACAGCGCAGCGCGCTACTCACCGCCGCTGCCGAGGGCCACGAACAGATTGCGCGCGCGCTGCGCGCGGCCAACGCCGACGTCAATCTGGCCGACGAACACGGCAGCACCGCGCTGATGGAAGCAGCCCGTGCCGGAGCCTGCGGCATCGTGCAACTGCTCGCCGAGGCGCAAGCGGACGTGACCCTGCGCGATCAACACGGACGTGACGCGCTGACCCTGGCCTGCCAATCGTCGCGCGCGCACAGCGAGACCGTCCGCGCCTTGCTGGCGCTGGGCGCGGAGCCGAAGACACCAGGCCCTGACGGACGCAGCGCGCTCGACCACGCCGCCGCAGCCGGGCGCTGGGATCTGGTCGCCCTGCTCGATCCGCAAACGCCGCTACCAGCCAGCCTCAGCACCGACCTGTTGACCGCCGGTGCCGATACCCCCGGACATTTGCTCGACGCATTGCGCTTCGGCCACTGGGCCATCGTGTCCACGTTCGCCGAACGTGCGCGAGAATGGTCGCCAGCGCAACTTGCCGCGCTGTATCTAGATCTGGCCTCGCCCGGGTTGGCGGCAGCGCGGCGTTGGCTGCTGGAACATGGCCTTGACGCTGAGGCGCGGCTCGCGCCCATGACGGACCTGCCGACGAACAGCAATGACGCCATTGCCGAACTTGCCGTGGTCGCAAGCTCCACGGAAGCGCGCGACACGACAACCACCACAGCTACGCCGAGCGTACTGGGCTGCCGTTTGTTCGACGCCTTGCTGCAGCAACTGCCGACCTCCGCTGAAGCCGTGGAAGACTTGCTGCAAGCCGGTGCCAGTCCCGCCGGCGCAGGCCTGCTGGCACTGGCCCTGGCGCGCAGCGGAAACGCCGCAGATGCAGCGGCATTGCCGTTGCATCTGCTGGAGCGTGGCGCCGATCCATTCGGCCCGGATGCACGCGAACGTACGCCGTTGCACCTGGCGGCCGTCAACGCGCAAACCGACTTGTTGCAAGCCCTGCTGACGCGTGGCTGCAATCCGAACACCCATGATCACGACGGCCGCACTCCGCTGTTCGCCGCACTCGAGCATGGCGCCGTGGCCTTGCCGCTGGTGCGCGCCCTGATCGCGTACGGGGCCAACCCCGAGGTCGCCGACACCAACGGTGAAACACCGCTCGGTCGCGCGCTGGAGCACCCGGAACTGGAACGCTGGCTTGACTGGCGCGACTGGCCGCGACCAAACCGGCCATTGCGCGCCGACGACCTGCCGGCCGCTGCCGGAGCCGGTGCCCTGGCCAGCGTGCAACGCCTGCTCGAGCTCGGCTTCGCGGTCGACGCGCAGGATGCACAGGGCGCCACTGCGTTGCTGCGTGCCTGCGGCAGCGGCCATGCCGAGATCACCGCGTGCTTGCTCGATGCCGGGGCCGATCCGACACTCGCCGCGCACAGCGGTGTCACCGCGCTGGTGGCTGCGGTCAGCGCACGCCAAGGCGCACTGGTCACATTGCTCCTGGACCGCCACGTCGCGCCCGATCAGCGCCTGCCCAACGCCGCGACCGCGCTGATGGTGGCCGCGGCATTGGGCTATCCGGAGATCGTCGAGGCGCTGCTCGATGCTGGTGCGGACGCCAACGCGCTCGATGCTGCCGGACGCACTGCATTGCACGCGGCGGCGCAATTCGGCTTCGAACACAACGACAGCCTGCGCGCGCGGCGTTTGTTTGACGTGCTGCTCAAACACGCCGCTGATATCAACCACGCCGACGGCGAAGGCACCACGCCACTGCTGTTGTTGCTTGGCGCACACGTGCACCCGGGCAGCGAGTGCGACGCCACACACTTGGGCGCATTGGTGCCGCCGTTGCTCGACGCCGGGGCGCAGGCGCGCCACGCGGACCAGCGTGGCGTGACCGCGTTGCACGCCTGCGCGATGCACGCGCTACTCGCTCCGGCGCGCATCCTGCTGGCGCGCGGCGCCGAACGTGACGCGGCCGATGCGTTCGGGCGCACTGCGGCCGATGTCGCCCGCCAGCTTGGTTACATCGACGTGGCACACGAGCTGGCCACGCGCAGCACCGTCATCCCGAGCGTGCGGCAAACCTTGCGTCACCCCGCCCAACCCAGCGAATAGACACGGGTTGGGCGTGGACGACGCACGCCGCTCGCCTCACACCTCATCGGGATGCACCTCGCCGTGTTCGCGCGCACGCTCAGCGCGCGGCGCGGCATCGGCTTCAAACAACGCCTGCAAATCCGCCAGCGCGTCGCGGGTGGTCTGATCCAGCCGGGCCTTGTCGTCGTACAACAGCGCCTGTTTGTTGAGCAGGTCCTCGTCATAGCGACGAAAGCGCTCCACCCGATCAGCAGCAAACTCCGCCGACAAGCCCAGCGCCTGCAGCGTTTTGCGCGTCATCTTCAGGCTGGAGTGGAATGTCTCGCGTATCGGCTCGTCGACCCCCAGGTCTTTCAACCGATACACGTGTTGCCGATTGCGCGCACGCGCAATGATTTTCAGATGCGGATACTGCCGGCGCACCAGACGCGCAATGCGCAGGTTGGTCTCCGGGTCATCGGTGGCCAGCACAAACACTTCGGCTGTACGCGCCTGCGCCGCGCGCAACAATTCGGGCCGTGCCGGATCGCCAAAGAACAAGTCCACGGTGCCCAGAGCGCGCGACACATCGACCTGACGCGACGAATGCTCGAGGGCGACAAACGGTATTCCCTGCGCGTGCAGCACACGCCCGACGATCTGGCCGACGCGGCCAAAGCCGGCGATGATCACGCGTGGCCGCCCAGTGTCGATCGCATCAAACTCGCGCTCGGGCGTCTTCTTCTCAGTTACCTTCAACGCGCGCGCCGCGACGACCACCAGCAACGGCGTCAGCGCCATCGTCAGGATGATCGCCAGCACCAGCGCATCGCGCTGCGCGAAGCCGATCAAATGGCGCTCGGCAGCCTGGCGCAACACGACGAAGGCAAACTCGCCGCCGCACGCCAGCAGCACCATCAAGCGCAGCGTGTCGGCGCGCGTGAGGCCGGCCAGCAAGCGCCCGAGCGGCCACAGCAGTACTCCCTTGAGCAGCAACAAACCCAGCACCAAGGCGCCAATCAGCAGCGGCCGATGCCACAGCAGCGCCAGATCCATCGACATGCCGACGCTGATGAAAAACAGGCCCAGGAGCAAACCCTTGAACGGCTCGATATGCGATTCCATCTCGTGCCGGTACTCGGAATCGGCCAGCAGCACACCGGCCAGAAACGCGCCCAGCGTGGCGGATATGCCGGTCAGTTCCATCAGCCAGGCGGTGCCCATCACCACCAGCAACGCCGTGGCGGTGGACACCTCTACCGAATCGGCGCGCGCGACGAAGCGAAACACCGGACGCAACAGATAACGCCCACCCACCACGACCGCCACGATCATCGCTACCGTGCGCAGGACAGCCAGTGGATCGATGCCGTGCGGCGTCGCTGACGATGCCAGCAGCGGCACCGCGGCAATCAGCGGGATCGCCGCCAGATCCTGAAACAACAGCACCGCAAACACTTCGCGGCCATACGCCGAGCCAGCCTCCTTGCGCTCAGCCAGCACCTGCAGGCCGAACGCGGTGGAGGACAACGCCAGGCTGCCGCCAATGACCAGCGCAGCGCTGCCGGACAGCCCGAACAGGATGTACCCGATCATCACGCCTTCAGTGTCGCTGATCAACCCCAGCAACGGCGGCCCGATGACCACGCCCGCCAACAAATAACCCAGCACCGAGCCAAGCCGGAAGCGCTTGGTCAGCGGCACAGCGATCACCGTGGCCAGCAGGAACACCACCGCGGTCTGCAGAAACTGATGGCCTTCCACGTGCGCGCAAATCCAGGGCGGGGATCAGTTGATTATTCCATGCACAAGGTAGCGGCAGGACATAGCTGCAACATTTCACACCCAGATTCCCACGCGTGAGGATCGTGTTGCATCTCTGACGGCACAAAAACACCAGCCATCTAAGGTGGAATCCACACAATTTTCCACCACAGAAAAGGCCGGCGATGCCGGCCTTTTCCTGCGCCTCGTGCAGCCAGGCTCGCTATTTCTTCGGCGGGTTCTTCGGCGCGTCTTTCAAACCACGGTCTTCCAGCATCGGCTCGATCTCGGGGGCGTGACCGCGCCAGG
>CAJDTO010000046.1_pt1 | contig 11296 bp, 6 predicted proteins | sample 7389821 | NCBI WGS metagenome assembly CAJDTO01 (sample SAMEA7055651, study PRJEB34461) | soil metagenome | biome: terrestrial ecosystem; feature: Peninsula; material: soil | place: Antarctica | collected 2016
TATACATTATGCGAAATCAAGGATGGGAAATGGCTGCGACGAAAGCTGGCACCGAATGTCCTTCTGAGCCTGTTACCAGCCGCCCTGCTGGCCGGCGTCACCGGATTCAGCGGCGGCAATGGCAAAGCAGCCCGGAAAAATCCCGCGAGTTATGCCATAGCTGTGTGCTTGGCAACCGCTCGCGCACCGACATGCACACACCTGTGCTCGATTGCCGATATGTACCACGGCCACGGCTATGCAGCGGCACGGGCCACTGGGTCGCGATTCGATCGACAGCAGGCCGGTACGGCGATTGCCAGCGTCGTCACGCCTTCCGTGTCACATTTCTCGTACGCTGCCTGACTTGGCGCAACGCCATCCTGGCTGCGCGCCGGTTTCCGCAGCAAAGACGTTTCACTGCAATGACCGCCATCCAGTGGCTGCTACACCGCCAGTTGCATGCGGAATTTTTGCCGTCCTGTTGCTTGCCTTGCATTGAACGCCGAACTTCCACCGCATGCATCCTGCTCCACACAGTTAAGGAAGGTCACATGTCAACGAACAGCTTCGGTACCAAGGATCAACTGGTTGTCGACAACGCCACGTACACGATCCATCGGCTTGATCAGATCAAGACCGCACACCGGCTGCCCTACAGCCTCAAGGTGCTGCTCGAGAACCTGTTGCGCAATGAGGACGGCCGTCTGGTAACCCGCGAGCAGATCCAGGCCATGGCGGATTGGCAACCCCAAGCCACGCAGCAACGGGAAATCCAGTACACCCCGGCGCGCGTGCTGATGCAGGATTTTACCGGCGTACCGTGCGTGGTCGATCTGGTGGCGATGCGTGACGCCATCATTGCTCTGGGTGGTGATCCGCGCCGGATCAATCCGCTGATCCCCGGCGAACTGGTGATCGATCACTCGGTCATCGCCGACGTCTTCGGTCGGGCCGATGCGTTTGCGACCAACGCAGCACTCGAGTTCGAGCGCAACGCCGAGCGCTATCAGCTGCTGCGCTGGGCGCAGCAAGCGTTCACCAACTTCAAGGTGGTCCCACCCGATACTGGTATCTGTCACCAGGTCAATCTCGAATATCTGTCCCGGGTAGTTTTCACGCGCGAAGGACCGGACGGCATGCAGGCCTACCCCGACACCTTGATCGGTACCGACTCGCACACGCCGATGGTCAACGGTCTGGGCGTACTCGGCTGGGGCGTCGGCGGCATCGAAGCGGAAGCGGCCATGCTGGGCCAGCCGATGAGCATGCTGATCCCGCAGGTAGTCGGCCTCAAGCTGACCGGCGAGTTCCCACCCGGCACCACCGCCACCGACTTGGTGCTCACCGTGGCCGAGCTGCTGCGGCGCACCGGTGTGGTCGGCAAGTTCGTCGAGTTCTACGGGGCGGGCATCGCCAAGGTGCCACTGGCCAACCGCGCCACGCTGGGCAACATGAGCCCCGAATACGGCGCCACCTGCGCGATCTTCCCGATTGATGAGGAAACCCTCGCCTATCTGCGCCTGACCGGCCGCTCCGAGCAGCAGGTGCATCTGGTCGAAGCCTATGCCAAGGCCCAGGGGTTGTGGCACGACCCTGACCACGAGGCCGAATACTCACAAACGCTCGAACTGGATCTGGGCACGCTGGAACCATCCATCGCTGGCCCCAAGCGTCCTCAGGACCGCATCCCGGTCCGTATTGCGCCGAACGCCGTCGGCGCCCTGCTGGCCGGTCAACCGTTCGAGAAAGCAATACTCGGCCGTCTTGACGAAGGAATCGACGAATCATTTCCCGCCAGCGACCCGGTATCCATCGTGGCCAGTTCGGCCGGCGACAAGCCGCGAGTCCCAGTGCATCACGACCTCGATCACGCGTGGCCGCATGCACCAGCACAGATCACTCTGGCTGACGGCAGCAGCACCGCTCTCGACCACGGCCACGTGGTGATCGCAGCCATCACCTCGTGCACCAACACCTCCAACCCGACGGTGATGATCGGCGCCGGCTTGCTCGCCAAACGCGCGGTCGAAAAAGGCCTCACGCAAAAACCGTGGGTCAAGACCTCGCTGGCACCGGGCTCGCGAGTGGTCACGGATTATTTTGATCGCGCCGGTCTCACGCCTTACTTGAACCAGCTTGGTTTCAATCTGGTTGGTTACGGTTGCACCACCTGCATTGGCAATTCCGGGCCGTTGATTCCGGAAGTTGCCGCGGCGGTCGACCAACACCAGCTCAACGTCTGTTCGGTGCTGTCGGGCAATCGCAACTTCGAGGGCCGCATCCACCCGCAAACGCAAATGAACTTTTTGATGTCGCCGATGCTGGTGGTGGCCTATGCGCTGGTCGGCACGATGCAGACCAACCTGTTGCAGGATCCGCTCGGTACCGGCAGCGACGGCAAGGCGGTCTACCTCAAGGACATCTGGCCTTCCGCCCGCGAGATCCAGGAGGTCATCGATACCTGCCTGCATGCCGACATGTTCGCCAAGGGCTACGCCGACGTCTTCAAAGGTGACGACAACTGGCGCAACTTGCAGGTGCCGGAGGGCGATGCGTTTACCTGGAGCGCCGATTCCACCTATGTGCGCCAGCCGCCGTATTTCGATGGTGTGGGCCGCACACCGGTGCCACTCACGGACATCAAGGGTGCGCGCGTATTGGCCAAGCTGGGTGGCTCGGTGACCACCGACCATATCAGTCCGGCCGGCGCCATCAAGGCTGACTCACCCGCCGGCAAGTACCTCACCGCACACGGCGTCGCGCGGGCGGCTTTCAACTCCTACGGCTCGCGCCGCGGCAATCATGAAGTAATGATCCGCGGGACGTTCGCCAACATCCGCCTGCGCAACCAGCTCGCCCCCGGCACCGAAGGCGGCTTCACCCGCGACTTCAGTCAGACCGATGCGCCAGTTGCCACCATCTACGATGCGTCGCTCAACTACATCAAGGCCGGCATACCGCTGGTAATCCTGGCTGGCAAGGAATATGGCTCCGGTTCTTCGCGTGACTGGGCCGCCAAGGGCACGGCACTGCTCGGCGTGCGCGCGGTGATCGCCAAATCCTACGAACGCATCCACCGCTCCAACCTGATCGACATGGGCGTGTTGCCGCTGCAATACAAAGACGGACAGGATGCCGACGCCCTCGGCCTGTCAGGCGAAGAGACCTTTGAGATCACCGGGATGGCCGGCACCGATGCGTCGGCATCCACCGTGCACGTACGCGCCACCAGCCCGCAGGGACAGACGCGGGAATTTGAGACCGACGTGCGCATCGACACGCCCGCCGAGGCCGCCTATTTCTGCCACGGCGGCATCCTGCCCTACATGCTGCGGCAGCTGCTGGAGGCCGACCCGGCGGGCGCATGAGTGCTGACTAACGGTCGGGCGGACGATGCCTGCGCGGTCGGCCACCTGACTTCCGGCGGCACGCTGGCCAACTATCAGGCGTTGCGGCTGGCGCTGGCATTGAAGGCATTTCCGGTGGGCTTGCGACCCGATTGATCAGGTGCTTGCCGCCCGTGAAGCCTCACGTCAACGTGGCCCGGAATTCGCCGTGCATGTGGATGGCGCCTGGGGTGGTTATCTGACCACGCTGTTTCGCAATGAGGAGGGCTCGCTGCGTTCGCGCGATGAGGTTGCAGAGGACTACATGCAGTTGCCGACGCCAGCCGTGCACGCCGGGTTTGCCGCGTTGGGCAACACCGATTCGGTCACCGTCGATCCGCACAAGCTCGGCTACTTGCCGTATGGCAGCGGAGCCTTCGTCTGCCGTGACCATCGCGCCATGGCCCTGCTGGCCGAGCGTGCGGACTACGTGTTTCATGGCGGTACGCCGAAGGCCTATCTCACCTGCTATCGCAGCCTGGGCCAGTTCATCCCGGGAGGCTCCAAGTCCGGCGCTGCCGCTGCGGCGGTCTACGTCACGCACAAGGTCTTGCCGCTTGATCACGCTTACTTCGGCCGACTGTTGCGCGCCACCGTGCGCCCCGCCGAGATGTTCCACGCTGCCGCTGTGGTGCGCCCGTCTGCGCGGGTGCACCGCATCGACGGCCTGATCACGAGACGTTGGCGGGGCGAGGAGTGCCGGATGGTGATGACTGCCAGGAAGCGGCTGCTTTGAGTCTCAGCGGATACCTCGAAAAATTCTGTTCCCGTTTCTTTGCAAAGAACGGGTCTCGACACTCTGCCTGATTGTTCAACAGCAGTCGAGTCACTACCCTGCCCCTCTACGCCTCTTGGCAACCACCTCGCTGTCAGCGTCGGGCAGTTGGCTGGTGCCCGGTTATTAGTGGGCGTGGAGTGATGTCCCGCCCGTTGCACGGCCCGCATGCACAGCTCCTGCGCTTTGCGGGCTATCCGGCGCTGTCTACAATGTCGGCTTCCGCCGAAACCGCTATGGAAAACCACCAGCCATGAATCATCTGGATGCCTTGCGGGATGTTGTGGGCGACGCGAACGTGTTGACCGGTGCGGATGCAGCGCCGTATCTGACCGACTGGCGTGAACGCTACAGCGGCAAGGCCTTGGCAGTAGTGCGCCCCGCATCGACCGCTGAGGTTGCCGCGGTGGTGCGTGCGTGCACCGAAGCGGGCACGCCGATTGTGCCGCAGGGCGGCAACACCGGGCTGTGCGGTGGTGCCACGCCGGACGATTCCGGACGCGCGGTGGTGGTATCGCTGCAGCGCTTGAACCAGGTCCGCAACATGGATCTGGCCAACGACACGATGGAAGTGGAGGCTGGCTGTGTGTTGCAGACGGTGCAGCAGGCCGCGCATGACGCCGGCCGCCTGTTTCCTTTGAGTCTGGCTGCCGAGGGCAGTTGCACCATCGGTGGCAACCTGGCGACCAACGCTGGCGGTACTCAGGTGCTGCGTTACGGCATGATGCGCGAGCTCACGCTTGGTCTGGAAGTCGTCACCGCGCAGGGTGAGATCTGGCACGGGCTGCGCGGCCTGCGCAAGGACAACACCGGCTACGATTTGCGTGATCTTTTCATCGGCAGCGAAGGCACGCTCGGGATCATTACTGCAGCGACGCTCAAGCTATTTCCGCTGCCGGTCGCGCGTTGCACTGCACTGCTGGCGCTGGCATCGATCGAGGATGCGATCGCCATGCTGACGCTCGCGCGCCACGGCTTTGGCGCAGCGCTTACCGGCTTCGAGTTGATGGCTGGTTACTGCCTCACGGAGGTGGTGCGCTGTTTTCCACAGCAACACCTGCCTTTCGCTGGCGATGCGGCGGCACTGCCTTGGTATGCCTTGTTGGAACTGTCCGACAGCGAGAGTGAAGCACACGCCCGCGAACGTTTCGAAACCGTCCTCGGCCAGGCGATCGAGTCCGGCTGCGTGCAGGATGCGGTGATCGCTGGATCGATGGCGCAAAGCAAGGCCTTGTGGCATTTGCGCGAAAGCATTCCGCTGGCCGAGAAGGAAGCGGGCAAGAGCATCAAGCACGACGTGTCAGTTCCGGTATCGCGCATGGCGGATTTTGTGCGCGATACCAATCACGCCCTGCAGCAGGCTTTCCCGGGAATCCGCCATGTGATCTTCGGCCATCTTGGCGACGGCAACCTGCACTACAACGTGGCCCGTAGCGACGGGCTGACCGAAGCTGATCTGCTGGCTCATCAGGATGCCATCTACGCGTTGGTACACGACAGCACGCACGCCGTGGGTGGATCGATCAGCGCCGAACACGGCGTGGGCCAACTCAAGCGCGATGCGCTGGTGCGCTACAAGGATCCGGTGGAACTTGCGCTCATGCACGCCATCAAACACGCGCTGGACCCGCAAGGGATCATGAATCCGGGCAAAGTGTTGGCCGCCGCTTCTGCATAAGGCGGTGTTTGCCAGTCAGGTCAGCGCAAAACAGCTTCGCGTTGTTGACTCAGCCCGTCGATAGCAAATCATCCTTGAACTTCGCTGTGCTCGGAGCGCAGGGGATTTCACGCTATTTGCAAGTCGAATCCCTCATCGACCACGTGCTGACCGGCCCCGCTCCCACGCGGCAGCAACCACGGCTCGCTTGCTTGCGCGGCCACTGCCGGCCAGGCGCTGACGCTGACGAAGTAGCTCTGCTCGGGCTTTGCGGTTGCTGCAGAACCTGATTCTGTTCGGATGAAGTTAGCACGGGGATCGGTCACTGGCCCGGCGCCGCGACAACGAATCTGGATATGGCATGTATCTGGAGCGCGTCCGTCCGCAACAGCGTGGCCTCCGCGCAAGCGGCCTTGACATGCTAGACACCTCGACCGCGCTCTCGTTAGGGTACGATGGCATCAGCCGATTCGAAACCATCTCTTGCGGATGGATTGAGAAAGACCATGCTGAGATCGTGTGCAGCATTTGTGAGCCTGCTGGCGTTGTGTTCTGGCGCGCGCGCGGAATGTCCCGAGCCTGGGTCCGAAACCGGAGCCAGCTGGACTGGGGAGAAACAATGGCTGGCGATCGAACGCGCAGGATTGCGTTTCGGCAAGATCGAAGTTGAGGTCACCAACGTCTTCGATGCCGATCAACCCGGCCAGGACGTGTGGTATGCACGCGCTGCCAATCACATCCACATCCCCACCCGCGAGTGGGTGATACGGCAATTGCTGTTGATCGCGCCCGGTGAGCAAGTCACTGCCAGACGCGTCTACCAGGCGACGCGGCGCTTGCGCCAGCAGGTTTATCTGCGCTCCGCGGACATTGTTCCAGTGGCATGCAGCGATGGCACGGTCACGACCCGGATCAAGGTCCGCGACGCGTGGACCCTGCGCTTGGACGCACGCTTCTCGCACGCAGGGAATGCCAATCAATTCCGTTTCAACATTCAGGACACCGATGTGCTTGGCAGCGGTCGCAGCATCGGCATCGGACACCTGAAAACTCTGGAACGCAGCGAGGATTATGTGGAATTCGCCTCGCCGGCGCTCGCTGGTACGTCCTGGGCGCTGGCCGCACAACACGCGCGCTTGTCCGACGGGCGTCGCACCATGCTGTCGGTGGATCGACCGTTCCGGCTCGATACCGCGCCCTGGTCGAGCAGCTTCTACGTGCTGGAGCAGAAGCTCGACCTCAATTTCTACGAGCGCGGCGATCAGGTCTGGCAGTTGCCCGCGCGCGAAAGCGCGTACAGGGCACAATGGCAACACCTCGTGTACGCCTCCGACGACACCGTCTTGCGGCTGGGCTTTGCGGCACGCCGCGCGCGATACAGTTACACCGCGCCGCGGCTCATCAAGCCGGCGCTTCTGCCGCCACCGCTCGCCGATCAACGCACGCTCGCCGGAATCGGGCCAAGTTTCAACCTGCACCAAGAGCGCTACGCCAGCTTTACCAATATCCAATCCGTGGCGCGGGTCGAGGATTACAACCTGGGCTGGGACCTGTCCGGCAATCTGTTGCTGGACAGCACCGTGCTGGGCAGCACGGAAAGCGGCCCTGCACTAGCGCTGGACGTGAGCAAAGGCTGGCAACCAACTGCGGGAGTGCTGATTCTTGCCAACGGATCGCTCGCAGGGCGGCAACGCAGCGGACAATGGCGCAATGTCGACTTGCGTCTGTCAGCGACCGCCTACGGCCAAGTATCGCCACGGCAAACCGTGGTCGTGCATGCCGACTACTCGTTACTGAATCGCCCGGATCCAGAGAACAGGCTTTATATCGGCGGCTTTCAGGCCCTGCGCGGCTACCCCAATTTCTACGCCACCGGATCGCGTCGGTTGCGGCTGACCGTGGCCGACCGGTTGGTCTCCTCGACCGTATTGTTCAACACCTTCCAGCTCGGTTACGTGGTTTTTGTCGATGCCGCCCGCGTCGAAGGCAGCACGGCGCTTGACTGGAGCCCGTGGTATGCCGCTGCCGGCGCCGGATTCCGTATCGGTAATCTGCGCGGCGCCTACAATCGCGTGCTGTACTTCACCGTCTCCAAACCCTTGCGCCACGGCGTCGGCGTGTCCGACGGACTGCAGGTGGTGGTCGGCAACGTGATCGATTTTTAGTGGAAGCGGGATCAGGGTCAATCGTCGCAACGTCTGTTTTGGAACCGAACGCCGCCGTCCAGTGTTTCGAAGTGATCGTCTTTGTGGGTGGTCTGGCATCGAAGACCGCTTCAATGCTGTGCTCGTGTCGACGTACGCAGCTCAAAACACCAGGCGTGCGCCCACCATCCAGGTACGGTTCGGGCCGGGTTCAAAGTAACGGCCGTTACCGTCGTTGACGATCACCGAGCCGATGTAGCGACGATTGGTGAGGTTGTTCACGCTGGCGCTGAGCTGCAAACGTGTGCGCTGTGCCAATGCGAAGGTGTAGCTCGCATCGGCGCCTGTCAGCCCGTAGCCGGCAGCGCGCTGGGTATCGGTATCGTTGACGGTTACGGCGCTGACGCCGCTCAAAGTGATTCCTGTGCGCCAACCAAGTTCGGCACCATGTTCCAGCCGCAACGAGCCGTAATTGTCGGGCACTCCGGGAATCCGCGAGCCAGCAGCTACAGGCACGTTTGGGATGGCGCATGGAGTGCTCGCGCAGGCCAGGAAATCGCTGCGAAAGCGTGCACGCAAGTGCGTGAAACCGGCTGACAGTTGCCAGCCGTCGGCGAGTTGTCCAGTCAACGCCAGCTCCACTCCCTGACGGCGCGCGTCACCTACATTCCGATACGTTGAGCGACCGTTCTGATTCGTGGCCACCGCCAGCTCATCACGGGTATCGGCTCGAAATGCCGCAGCGGCAAATTGCAGTGTGGGAGCAACCTGCCACTTCGTACCGACTTCGACCTGCCTGCTGCGTGCAGGTCGCAGGTTGAAAGCCAAACCGGCCTGTCCGTCGCTGCGGTAGCCAAGCTCGCTGTAGCTCGGTGTCTCAAAGCCCCGGCCATAACTGGCGTATACCCGAACGTTGTTGGCAGGGCGAAATTGCACCCCGAGTACCGGCGTGGTTGCGCTGTAACGAGCGTGGCCGCTGTCATCGGGATTGTCCGGTGTGATGTAGAAATCCTGCGCGCTGAAGTGCACGCCGCTGTGCCGGACACCCAGCAGCAACGACCATTGACGGGCAACGTGCCAGTACCACTGCACGTACTCATCGACGTTATAGACGTTGTCGTTCTCGTTGCGTCGCAGCCTGCCCGTGACGCCGAGTTGATTGCCGATGAAATTTTCAAAGCCAAGACGGCGCTGGTGTTGGTAATCGGCGCTGGCACCGAGCACCAATTGATAGTCGCGGCTCGCCAACTGACCGCTGTGGGTCCAGCGCAAATCTGCGCCGCCATAATCGGTATCCGGCGCCACCACTCCGCCAGCCTGCAGAGGATTGCGCTGGGCGCCCGGCGGAATGGACAGAAACTGCACGATGCTGCGCTGGCCGTGATACAGCATGCCGCGCCATTGATCAGCCTCTCCGACCTGCTGTTCGTACACGATGCCGAACTGAGTCTGCCGGCTGCTCTTGCGCGTGTCGTACTGGCTTGCAACCGCAGTGGCCTGACGCGGATCGATATTGATCTGGGCACGCGTAAGGCCCAGTGGATCTTGCGCAAGAGGTTGATCAAAACGGTTCAACAGCACCACCAGCTTGCGCTGCTGACCGAGGTCGACGCCGAACCTGGCATTGTCGGATTCACGGTTCACTCGGCTGTGCTGACGATAGCCGCCAGACAAAAGTTTCGACGCAGCGATGTTGTAATCGACCGGACCGACCATGCCGCGCGCGTTGGCGCTGTAGCGGAACGTAGCGTTGCTGCCGGCAAGGACGCCCAACGTGGTCTGTGGCACCGGCGTACCTGCGGCCGTCCATAGCTGCACCACTCCACCAGCGGCATTGCCGTACAGCACCGAGAACGGGCCGCGCAGCACTTCCACCCGATCCGCACTATCCAGATTGAAATGCGCAACCTGTCCTTGTCCGTCGGGCAGCGTGGCCGGAATGCCATCGATATACAGCCGGACACTGCGCACGCCAAACGTGACGCGTCCGCCAAAACCGCGAATGGATATCTGTTCGTCCTGCGCGTAGTTCTGGCGATCACGCGCGAGGATTCCGGGTACGCCAATCAACGCCTCGGAAAGATTGATGCCGGGGTGGCCAGCATCCGCGAGTGCGATGTCCGCAACACTCAACGCCGCCGGAACGTCAAACGGAGCGATGAACAGCCGGCTCGCGTTGACCTTGATCGCTGGCAGAGTTGTTGCCTGCGCTGCGCTCATGGGTGGCTGGGTCGATGCATCCTGTGCGGCGACTGGCTCGACGATACCAGCCAGCAACAAGCTGGCTGCAGCTCCCGCGAGCCACGCACCGCGTGTCTGCCACGGCATCTGTTGTATCTGGTCCCTCATCTTCAACGTCCTCATCAATGGCTTCGATCACGCCGCAAAATCGTCGCAGTCCCGCCGTCATGGTTGCAACATAGCGTGGCACGCGCAGGTCGTGCAGGCCGTCGTCAATGAAAATCACGCGAGCGCACATCCAGCGTGCCCAGCAAGCTGCTCATGTCGGTAAGACGATGGGCGATCAGGTTGCTGACGCCGTTGACTTGTTCCCAGCGGCCTTCGACGCCGAGCAGGCGTGCTTCCAGAAAGGTACGGTGCTGGCGTTCAGCCACCTGGCGCCAGACAATCACGTTGATCGGCCCGAACTCATCCTCCAGCTGTGCGTACGTGGTTGGTGGCCGAGCGCAGGCGCAGCGTGCGCGAATCCAGATAATGTGCGGCAAGCAGGCGCGCGCGTATCTGCTGCACCGGATGCGGGCCCAGGCTCAGCCCCAGGCGCGCGTAATCGGCCAGGGTGTCTTGGGCTTGTGATGGTGCTGGCAGCTCGACGGCAGTTTCTGGCGGACTGGCATGCCCGAACAGCGGCAATTGGCGCTCGACACCGGCAACCGCCCAACGCGCCCGATGGCGATGACCGACCAGGTTGTGCAACGCACCGGCTGCGGCCAGCGCTTCGCGCTGTGACTGATCCAGAGCCGCGCGCGTGCACAGGTCGGCGACATCCACGAATGCGGCAACTGCCCGGGCGTCGACCAGGCGTTGCGCTGCGATCTGGCTCAGACCGCGCACCTGGCGCAGGCCGAGTCGGATGGCTGGTTGTTGCTGCGGTGCCAGCGGGTCGCCTTCCAGCGTGCAATCCCAGTCACTGTGTTCCACATCGACCGCGCGCACTTCGAGGCGATGGCGCTGGGCATCCTGCACGATCTGGCTTGGTGCATAAAAGCCCATGGGCTGGGAATTGAGCAGTGCGCAGGCATATGCCGCTGGCTCGTGGCATTTCAGCCAGCAACTGGCGTACACGATGCCGGCAAAACTGGCCGCGTGGCTTTCCGGGAAACCATACGAACCA
>CAJDTO010000144.1_pt1 | contig 11267 bp, 14 predicted proteins | sample 7389821 | NCBI WGS metagenome assembly CAJDTO01 (sample SAMEA7055651, study PRJEB34461) | soil metagenome | biome: terrestrial ecosystem; feature: Peninsula; material: soil | place: Antarctica | collected 2016
ACGACGAAATCCGGCCGGCGTTGCTTCAGCCCGATGGGCACGTCGTACCACAGCAGGTAGTCGTCCTCGAGCTTGCTTTCCAGCCGCGCGGAAAGGCGCTTTTCACCCGCTGTCATGCGCGACAGGCAGCCGTTGCGAATCGGAATGAGTGTTGCCACAGTGACCCCGGAACCAGTTGCCCAAGCGACGTTAGCCGATCAGCGCGAGCTGTCAATGCCGGTGCGGGCGATAGGGTAGGCGTGGCAGGTTGCCGGCCCGCCTGGTGGTGGGCGGATACTGCCGCGCTAAAGTTGGGTCGGACACAGCCGACAGCTTATCGGGTCCTTGCACATGCCGGCGTAGTCTTCGCGGCGGATCCCATGAGCCAATCGCCGTGTCTGGCTCGAGGACGGTACCGGGTGGGGGTAAAAGCCGAGCCCGGGTTTGCTGGCAACAGCCTGCGCTTGCGTGCTGCAGCGTTGGTGATCGAGGCAGTGGGTTGGGGCACGCTGGCACTGCAGGCATGGCTATCGCCGGCGCAGCTGCTGCTGGGTGGCAATGCGTTGAACCTGCTGGCGCAAGCCATGGTGGTGATTGCCGTGCGCATGTTGCTGGGCGCACCGTTGCGCCTGCGCCTGGTTGCCGTCGTCGGAGTACTGGGCTGGCTGGGCGTGGGTTGGTTCGGGGTGGTTGCTCCCGACTACCGGCTACGCGTGCTGTGGGGATCGCTGACAATTCTGTGCAATCTCGCCTTGCAGGTAGAGGCTTTGCTGAGCGGTCGTTCACGGGCGCGCACGGTGCTGCTGACGCTTTGCGCCGTATCGGCGTTGCTGCTGGTGTGGCGCAATGGCGAGTTGTGGCTTGCTTCCGCGCTGCCGAGCGATGTCAGTGGCGCAACCGAGGGCAACTATTTTTACGTGTTGTTTGCCGGGATGCAGCCTCTGTTTGCCAGCGTCGCGTTTCTGTTGCTGTACGGTGACGTGCTGCGGCGCAAGCTGCATACGTTGGCGCGTATCGATCCACTCACGGGCGTCAACAATCGGTTGGCATTAGCCGAGGCGGCCGACAAGTTGCTCGCCACCGCCGCACGCGTACAACAACCTGTGGGCGTGTTGATGCTCGACGCCGACCACTTCAAGAGTGTCAACGACCGTTTCGGCCACGCTGTCGGTGACCAGGTATTGCTGGGTCTGGCGGCGAGTATCGTGGCCACGTTGCGCACCGGGGATGTCATTGGCCGCGTCGGTGGCGAGGAGTTTGTCGTGCTGGCACCGAACACATCGCTGCAGGGCGTGGTGGTGTTGGCCGAGCGTATCCGCGCGTCGCTGGGTAGCGCGCCGTTGCGAGTAGGTGAGCATGCGCTGCAGTTGACGGTGTCCATTGGCGCGGCGGTGGCGTGCGACGGTGAACGCGACGTTGCCGCCGTGCTGTGTCGGGCGGACCAGGCACTGTACGCAGCGAAGCGCGCGGGGCGCGACTGTGTCATGGCCAGCGGTTCTGATGACCCAGCGACTCTGCTGCCGGCGTCTGCGCGCAATGCCGGCGCAGGCTGAGCACGTTCAGGGTCAATGACCGGTGTCCGTGGCGCGTTGCGCTCAGCCGTCCAGCGTTGCGTCCAGCGTGATGGTGGCGTTGAGCAGCTTGGAGACCGGGCACTGCTCCTTGGTTTCTTGCGCAATCTTCGCAAACGCTGCGCGACTGGCCCCGGGCACTTTCGCATTGCAGGTGAGATGCACGGCGGTGATCGAGAAGCCGTCACCATCCTTGTCCAGCGTCACCACCGCCTTGGTGTCGATGCTTTCGGCGACCAACTTGGCCTTACCCAGGCCCAGCGACAACGCCATGGAAAAACACGCGGCATGCGCTGCGGCAATCAACTCTTCCGGATTGGTGCCGGGGCCGTCTTCAAAGCGGGATTTGAAGCCGTACGGGACTTCGCGCAAGGCGTCAGTTTCAGTCGAGATACTGCCTTGGCCGGTCTTGATCTCGCCGGACCAGTGGGCGGACGCAGATTTCTTCACGGGAGACTCCTGGAGTGGATGGAATGGCTGACTCGATGCCCAGCAGCATGGCAAGTCAGGCATGCATCTGGCGCGAACGTTCCGGCATGCTGCCTTCACGCGCATTTGTCGCCGGTGGACCTTATCCTCGGTCACCGGCAGGTGGAGAAAATCACTCAAGTGGAGAAGATCAGCATGTCCCCAGTCATCGCGCATGATCGTGCTGCGCATCGGTTCACCTCCGAGGTGGACGGCGCGACGTCCGTATTGGAATACCGGCTCGTCGACGACGTCATGACCATTGAGCACACCGGTGTGCCCATGGAGCTGCGTGGGCAAGGGATTGCGGCTGCTTGAAACTCTGGTTATGATCGCGTCGTGCCCGGCTGTCGTCCCGGCTCGACAGGAGGGTTCCATGTCTGCTGCACGTGATGCCGTGCTGGTCGTCGCAATGGTCCGGCCGGCTCACCCGTTTGTGGACAACGGTTGTGTCTGAGGTGAGCCCGAACAGTGCGGCTGGCGCCACCAAGCCGCCACATGACCATCGCTGGTCGCCGTGGCGGCTCGCCCGCACGCGACCGCGGATGATGGCTTCGCTGGCGATTTTTGTCATCACGGGTGGCGTGCTGATCGTCTCTGGCATGCACGTGGCCGATGCGGTGCTGTTGGCTTTCGATCTGGCGGCGGTGGTTTTCCTGAGCATCCTTGCGCGCTGGTTCAATGCCTCCACACCGGTGCATATGCGCCATTACGCACAGACGCTGGATACCGGACGTTGGGCTGTGTTGTGGACGGGCGTCATCTTGGCGGCCGTGGTGCTCGGGGCGCTGGCCAACGCACTGCATGCGGCGAAGGGCGGCGGCTGGTTGCCACTGGCTACGGGCGTGGTGAGCGTCATCTTGAGCTGGCTGTTTCTCAACAGCATGTTTGCCGTCCACTACGCGCATGGCTACTACGGCGACTATGGCGAGCAGCATGCCGGGCTGGAGTTTCCCAAGACGCCCAAACCGGACTATTGGGACTTTGCGTATTTCTCCATCGTGATCGGCATGACGTTTCAGGTGTCCGATGTGCAGATCACCAGCAACTATCTGCGCAGGGTTGTGCTGCTGCACAGCGTGATCGCGTTCTTCTTCAATGTCTTCATCATCGCGATCACGGTGAATATCGTGGCCGGGCAGAGTGCTTGAGCCGGGCAAAACGGCGCGCGTGCGGGAAAACGCCCAGCCGCCAGCGAGCAGGCGACTCAGCCGCGGGCGGTATACTGTCCAGCAACCCATCCACGACCCCATACCGAGGCCAGACCACTTGAGCAAAAGCCAGCGCAATCCCTCGACTGTCACCGTTGCTGCGCTCCGCCAGCAGGTCATTGCTGCATTGGAGTCACTGAAAGCCAAGGATGTGCGCGAGATCGATGTGCGCGGTCGCACTTCCATCGCCGACTTGCTGGTGATTGCCTCGGGTACCTCGGCGCGTCACGTCAAGTCCATTGCCGACGAAGTCACGCGCTTTGCCAAGAAGGCCGGCGCGATGCCGTTGGGTGTGGAAGGCGCGCAGGAAGGCGAATGGGTGCTGGTTGATCTGGGCGATGTCATTGTCCACGTCATGTTGCCGCGCGTACGTGAGTTTTACGGCCTGGAGCGGTTGTGGGCGGTGGGTGGCGACCGCGAGCACGAGGCAGATGCGGCGCAGCAAGCGGGCTGATTTTTCGATGCGCCGCGTGACACGTGGCCAATGTTTCAGGACGCTTGACCGTGCGAGTGTGCGATGCACGCACGCCTGATCGCGGTTGGCGAGCGCATGCCCGGCTGGGTGGCCGAGGGTTTTGCCGAATATCGCAAGCGCCTGTCGCGCGAACTGCCGCTGGAGCTGGTGGAAATCAAACCCGGTCATCGCGGCAAAGGTGCGGATGACGGTCGCGCGATGCAGGACGAAGGTACGGCGATTCTCGCCATGCTGACTCGCGATACCCATGTCGTTGCGCTCGACGGTGGTGGCAAAAGCTGGTCCAGCGCGGTGCTGGCCGAACAGTTGGCGGCGTGGCGCATGGGGGGACGTGACCTGGCGTTTCTGATTGGTGGGCCGGACGGACATGCGCACGAAGTGCTGGCCCGCGCTGATCAGGTGTGGTCGCTCGGGCCGCTGACCATGCCGCACATGCTGGTGCGCCTGCTGTTGGCCGAGCAGTTGTATCGCGCGACCACGATCCTTGCTGGACATCCATACCATCGCGGTTGACTGTCATCAATTGCACAGGTGCGTGGACCGCCAGCGGGGCGTAGCGATCAACGTGGATTCGCCTGCGACGTAACCTCTGTCGCCAAGCCGTGGCGCGCTACGCTGGTTGCCTTGTTGTCGCGCAGGAGTTCGCATGCTGCATCTCGCTTCGCAGTCTCCCCGTCGCCGCCAGTTGCTGGAACAACTGGGCGTGGATTTCACCGTGCTGAATGTTGCTGTGCCCGAGCAACGCATCCCGGCCGAGACCCCGCAGGGCTACGTGAGCCGCGTCGCGCACGACAAGGCGCGCGCGGGGCTGGCCCTGCTCGCCGCAGCCAAGGGAATGCTGGTGCTTGGTGCGGATACCGAAGTGGTGCTCGACGACGAGGTATTCGGCAAGCCGCGCGATGCGGTGGACGCGACGGCGATGCTGCGGCGGCTGTCAGGGCGCACGCACACCGTGATCTCGGTGGTGTGGCTGGTCAGCGCACACGATGAACGCAGTGCGATGTGCAGCTCGCAAGTCACGTTTGCGCAATTGGGTCCCGCTGAAATTGCCGCGTATGTCGCCACCGGTGAATCGTTGGGCAAGGCGGGGGCGTATGCCATCCAGGGTCGTGGCGCAGCGCTGATCGCGCATCTGCACGGCAGTTACTCGGGAGTCATGGGCCTGCCGCTGTTTGAGACCGCGCAGTTGTTGCGAGACGCCGTGGTCAGCGGCGAGTGAACTTCAGCCGGGTGCGCCGAGCGCAAAAAACCACACGGTCAGTGCCAGCGCGTTATGCGTCCCGTGCGTCACCACTGCCGGCCACAGCGATTGGTAGCGCAAGCGCAGCCACACCAGCGCCAGGCCAAGCCCGATCAACTGCGGCAGTGCATACCATTGCCAGTGCAGACCGGGTAGATGGATGGCGGCAAAAGCTGCGGCGCTGAGCAATGCGGCCAGCGGTGTGCCGCAACGCGGGAGCAGCGCCGACAGCAAGACGCCGCGAAACAGCAGCTCCTCGACCAGCGGCCCGAGGCTGACGGCCAGCGCGGCCAGCACGATCCGCCAGACCAGCGGCGCGTTTTGGGTCAGTTGTTCGATGTCTTGCGAGATGTCGTGGCCATGCGTCAGCACCTGCGTCAGCGCGCCCCCGAGCAGCACCAGCAACACGCCAACCAGCAGTGCCACGATGAGCCAGCGCGGACGCGTCGGTCGCGCTACCCCGAATCCAGGCGGTGCGGCGTATGCCCATAGTGGCGGCCATTGCCGGTGTATTAACCACACGACCAGCAACGCCGCGCCGCACACGCCGACAATGGTGACCGCTGCCATCGTCGCCGGCTGCTGCAGCACGTTGGACGCGGCGTTGGCTGCTGGCGCCATGACGTGCGCCGCGCGACCAACATACCGGATCAGCGTGATCGCGCCGAGCAAGATGCCGGCGAACACCGCTTGCTGCCCACGCCGACGGCGCATGCGACTGCGTCAATCGCGATGGCAATGGCGAGGAGCGCTGAACTGGCGGTGCGGCGTTGGGCATCGGTGTTTTGTGTGTGGCCGCGAGTGCGGGTTGGCTACCGCGGGCGCTTCAGCCCAGCACTAACGCGCGGCCGACACCGATGCTGGCCAGCACCAGCAGTGCCAGAAACGCCAACATCCCGGTGGCGAAGCCCGGCCCCCGCGTGGCGGGGTCACGTAGATACGCCAGCGCGTACCACACCCGGCCGATAACCCACACCAGCCCGGCGACACCGGCCCAGCCACTGAATCCGTAGGTTGCCGCCAACCACAAGGTGGGCAAAAACAACACACTGTTTTCGATGGTGTTCATCTGCACCCGGTACGCGCGCTCATACAGCGGGTGGCCGCTGGTAGCCGGCGCCTTGATGCCGTATTTGCCGCGCGCTCGCCCGGTCATCACGGTGGTGCCGAACAGCAGCAGGATGGTGAGCAGGGTTACCAGGGCAGGCAATTGGGTCATGCATCAATCCTCACGAAATATCGCTTACTGTAGCGGCTAGCGCAGGGTGGCGGGATGCCCGGCAACGGGTTATCGTCGCGCGGCGACGCCGTTATCTGATTTCACCAGCGGAGAGATTCATGGATTGGCGAAAAGGCGGCAGCAGCAACAACATCGAGACCCGCAGCGGTGGCGGCGGTGGTGGACGTCGGTTCGGCGGCGGACGCATGGGTCTGGGTGGCCTGATCGTTTTGGCGCTGATCGGCTGGGTCTTTTTCAAGAACCCCATGGCGTTGCTCGATCAAGGAGGCGCGCAATCCGGTGACGTGGCCCCAAGCACGACCACTCAGGTCGACCCGGAGCAGAAGGCTTTCGTCAGCGCCGTCCTGGGTTCGACCGAGCAGACCTGGGGGCAGATCTTCGCGGCCCGGGGCCTGACCTATGTCGAGCCGAAGCTGGACTTGTTCAATGGCAGCGTGGGCACGGCTTGCGGCGGCGCCACAACGGCGGTTGGCCCGTTCTATTGCCCGGGCGACCAGGAGGTCTATCTGGACGTGGCGTTCTTCCAGCAGCTGCAGGATCAGTTGCATTCGTCCGGGGATTTCGCCCGTGCGTACGTCATTGCGCATGAGGTCGGCCATCACGTGCAAAAGTTGACCGGTGTGTTTGATCAGGTGAACGCCGCACGCCGCCGCGGTGCGCCGATGGACGGCGCTGGTGGCTTGTCCGTGCGCCAGGAATTGCAGGCGGACTGCTATGCCGGCGTGTGGGGCAATCACAGTCAGCAGAAACTGCAATGGTTGGCACCGGGCGATATGGAATCCGCCCTCAACGCGGCCAGCCAGATCGGCGACGACACCTTGCAGGAACAAGCGCAGGGTCAGGTGCGACCGGACACGTTCACCCACGGCACGTCGGCGCAGCGCGTGCGCTGGTTCAAGACCGGTTTCGCCAGCGGCGACATGGCGCAGTGCGATACGTTCAGCGGCGCACTCTGAGCGATCGGGTGATGGGTGCACATTCCGGGATGTGATGTATTCGGGTGAACGCTTCTTCTGTTGATCTACGCGGGAAATGCCAATGGCGGGATGGGTTGGCTTGACCGCGTAGGCAGTGCCGTCGACCCTGCGGGGCCATCGCTCAATCGAAGCGATAGATGTCCATTCCCAGCAGGCCCATGTTGATACCCGCGTCGATGCGCTGGGCATGCATTTTGACCCCGGCAGGGCCCAGCGCCACGAATAGTGGCAACAGGTGTTCGTCGGTGGGATGTGCCCGTTCGGCAAACGGTGCCTGCTGGCGATAATCCAGCAGCGCGCTGATGTCGCCGGCGGTCAGCTTCTGCTCGATCCAGCTGATGAACGGCTGGACGTACGGCGCTGGTCGCTCGGCGCTGTAGCCAGCACCCAGATCGTGCAAGTTGTGGGTAATACTGCCTGAGCCGATCAGCAGAACACCCTCGCTGCGCAGCGGCGCCAGTGCCTGGCCCAGCGCGTAGTGATGGGCTGGGCCGAGCTCGGGCTGAATCGAGACGCAGACCACTGGAATGTCTGCGGCCGGGTAGAGCAACCGCAATGGCACCCATGCGCCGTGATCAAGCCCGCGTTCGGGGTCGAGGATGGCCGGCAACCCGGCTCGATCCACAAGTTGGCGTACGTGCTCGGCCAGTGCCGGCGAGCCCGGTGCGGGATAGCTCAGTCGGTAAAGTTCTGCTGGAAAGCCGCGAAAGTCGTGAATGGTTTCCGGCTGTGCCGCACTGCTGATGTGCGCTTGGTGTGACAACCAATGCGCGCTGGCGATCACGATTGCCGTGGGTTTGGGCAGGGCGCCAGCCAGTTCAGCGAGCCGCGTGCCGGTCAGGCCCGGCCGCAGCGCCGTCAACGGCGAACCATGGGAGACGTACAAGCTGGGCAACCGGTTCATGGCGACGTGCGCATTGGGGACATATCCAGCAAATGTGGACGAATTGACAGTTTGCGATGTTCAAGCAAGAAACGTTGCGTCGCACGCTACGCGCAGAACACCAGTCCTGACCACCCGAATCAAGTACGTCCACCAGGTTCACGACAAGTTGAGCACGCAACGCGTCAAATCTGGACTTTCGACGGAGGAGTCAGGCGCGCGCTGCGTCAGGTTGCCGCAAAGCGGTCGTGCGCTGAGTTTGGTGGACATATTGCTTTGCTGACGCGCTTCTGCGGCGTAACTGTCTCCCGCTGACACACTTGTGCGGAAGCCCGTGCGGCCCTGAATGGGCACCCGGGCTGTCAGCAGGTACTACTTGCGATGGGGCGGCTTGAACCCGCCGGGGCGGGGTTTGAACCCGCTTGGGCGCGGGCTCTTGGGTACGCTGGTTTTGCGGTCCGGCAGTGGTGCGCTCTGCGCGCTGTCGGCGGTGTCGCCTTCCTTGCCATCCCATTCGTGGATACGCAGTTGCTGCTGCATGACCCAGACCTTCTTCAGGTGCTCGAAAATTTCGCCGGGCATGCCTTCGGGCAGGTCGATCAAGCTGTAGTGGTCGCGGATGCTGAGACGGCCGATGAACTGGCTGTCCAGCCCGGCCTCGTTGGCGATCGCGCCGACGATGTTGCCCGGTTTCACACCATGTTCGTGACCCACTTCGATGCGGTACGTGCGCTTGCCGGCTTCCGTGGCGTGCGCACGCAACGGCCGCTGGTTGAACTCGCGCGATGGCGCGCGTTCGTGAGCGGTCGGTTCGTGAGCGGAGGGTTCGCGCGGCGCGCGCGGACGTGGGGCGCTGGTCGCACTGACGTCACGGCTCGGTGGCGAATGCCGCTCGCTGCTGGTGCGTTCGCGCGGGATCCGTTCGCGCGAGCTACTTTCCCGCGCCGCAGGCACGTATGTTTCGTGCTTGGGTGGCGGCGCCAGCAACAGCGGTTGCTTGCCCTGCGCGATGCGCGCCAGTGCGGCGGCAATCTCGATCGCCGGCACATCGTGCTCGCTTTCGTATTGCTCGATCAGCTTCTGAAACAAGTCGAGCTCGCCGATGGCCAACGTGTCGCTGATGCGCTGCTTGAACTTGTTGATGCGCACATCATTGACCGCTTCCACCGACGGCAATTGCATCTGTTCGATGGGCTGCTTGGTCGCCCGCTCGATCGCGTGCAACATGCCGCGTTCACGCGGCGTGACAAACAGGATTGCCTCGCCGCTGCGCCCGGCCCGGCCAGTGCGGCCAATGCGGTGGATATAACTTTCGGTGTCGTAGGGGATGTCGTAATTCACCACGTGGCTGATGCGTTCCACATCGAGTCCGCGCGCGGCAACGTCGGTGGCGACCAGAATATCCAGCTTGCCGTCCTTCAGTTGCTGGATGACGCGCTCACGCTGGGCCTGGGCAATGTCGCCGTTGATTGACGCGGCCGCCAGCCCACGCGCCTGCAGCTTGCCGGCCAGTTCGTCGGTGGATAGTTTGGTGCGGGCGAAGACCAGCATCGCGTCAAACGGCTCGGCCTCCAGAATGCGGGTCAGTGCATCCAGTTTGTGCATGCCGCTGACAAACCAGTAACGCTGATGGATGTGCGGCGTGGTCGCGGCCGGAGAACAGCGCCACCTGACGCTCCGGCGGGGTTGCCTGCAGCACTTTCTCGACATCGTCGATAAAGCCCATGCGCAGCATTTCGTCGGCCTCGTCCAGCACCAGAAAGCGCAACTCGGACAGATCCAGCGTGCCCTTGTCCAGGTGATCGATCACCCGGCCAGGCGTACCGACCACGACGTGTACGCCGCGCTTGAGTGCGTGCAACTGCGGGCCGTAACTTTGCCCGCCGTAAATTGGCAGGACCTGAAACCCGGGGATGTGCGCGGCATAGCGTTGAAATGCTTCGGCCACCTGGATGGCCAATTCGCGCGTGGGTGCCAGCACCAGTGCTTGCGGCTTGCCGGCGCGTGGGTGCAGCCGCGACAGGATCGGCAACGCGAACGCGGCCGTCTTGCCGGTGCCGGTCTGCGCCGTCCCGAGTACGTCGCGCCCTGCCAGCAACGGCGGGATCGTGGCCGCCTGAATTGGCGAGGGCGACTCGTAGCCCACGTCGGCCAGCACTGCCAGAACGTCAGGATGCAGTGCGAGTCCGCCAAATCCGGACGGAACCGGGGCGTTATCTGTGGTGGGGGAAGCCATGGGGAACCTCAAACAAGAAGCAGTGGCGGAAACGGCACGCAGGTGCGAGAGTTTATCAGCCATCGCCACGACGCGTCCCGGATAAATCGGCAGGCGGCCGCAATTGGTTACACTCGGCTGGGCACCGGTCATGGAGTATTGCCATGCTTGAGACACTCAGCGAACAGCGTTGCCACGGTGGTATGCAGGGTTTCTACCGCCACGCTTCGGAAGCTTGCGGCGGCCCGATGCGGTTCGCGTTGTTCTTGCCGCCGCAGGCCAGGACGCGCTTGTGCCCCGTTCTGTACTTCCTGGCTGGCCTGACCTGCACGGAAGAAACCGCGACGATCAAGGCCGGAGCGCAACGGCTGGCGGCGCAACTGGGGCTCGCGCTGGTGATGCCCGATACCAGTCCGCGCGACACGGGGATCACCGGTGCGACGGGCGATTGGGAAGTAGGCGAGGGCGCCGGTTTCTATCTGGACGCGACCGAGGCGCCATGGTCGTCGCGATTCCGCATGGAACGTTACATCACCACCGAGCTGCCTGAGCTGCTGGCTGCGAACTTTCCATTGGATATCAAGCGCAGTGGAGTGTGCGGACATTCCATGGGTGGCCACGGTGCGCTGACGCTGGCGTTGCGGCATCCACGTCAATATCTCTCGGTGTCCGCGTTGGCACCGATTGTCGCACCCAGCCAGGTGCCGTGGGGACACAAGGCGTTCGGGCGATATCTTGGCTTCGACACGCAGCGATGGGTCCAGCACGACGCGTGCGAACTGGTGCGCACGCAGACCTTTCCCGGCACGTTGTTGATCGACCAAGGCGACGCCGACCCCTTCCTCGTCACACAACTGAAACCCGAGTTGTTTGATCAGGCCTGCGCAGAAGCCGGGCAGCGGTTGTTGTTGCGTCGGCATGCCGGCTACGACCACAGCTACTGGTTCATTGCCAGCTTCATTGACGATCACCTGCGGCATCACGCGACGGCGCTGGGCTTGCTGTGAG
>CAJDTO010000077.1_pt1 | contig 11035 bp, 9 predicted proteins | sample 7389821 | NCBI WGS metagenome assembly CAJDTO01 (sample SAMEA7055651, study PRJEB34461) | soil metagenome | biome: terrestrial ecosystem; feature: Peninsula; material: soil | place: Antarctica | collected 2016
CGCCAGGTGATTTCCGTGCGCTCTGGTTGGCGCGCCGCCAGCAACTCGGCGCCGATCATCCAGAACCCGCCGATCACCAGGGCCCACGCAATCGGGGTCACTTCCTCAGGCAGTTTGAAGCCGAGCTTCACCGCGATCAGACCCAGCACAGCGGTAATGCCGAACGCGACGATCAGCTTGAGCAGGTAATCCCGGTTGGCCGGCACCTGCCACTGCGTAAACAGTTGCCAGATGCGCTTCCAGTAAATCAGCGTGACCGCAAGAATGGCGCCGGCCTGAATGCCGATGTTGAACAGGTCCGACCGCGCACCCAGGCCGAACCGCTCGGCGATCAACAGATGCCCGGTACTGGAGATGGGCAGGAACTCGGTGATGCCTTCGATGATGCCGAGCAGGATGACGCGAAGCAGATCAATCACGTGGGGATGGTTCCGTTACGGTGGCAGCGCCGACGACGTGCGCTCGGTGCCGGGAAGCCGCCGTAGTTTAAGGGCATTACCGCCGCGCTGGACGGTGCGGCGAGGTTGGTCCGTTGCAGATGCGGGTTTGCGCACGACCGTCTCAGCTGTTCAACCGTCATACTCACGTGCACCTGGCGTGCGCCTGAGGTCGTGCGGCGGGCACTGCCCGCCCTACTGATCCGCGTGCGCAGGGCGGCGGGCGCTCCGCTGTCAGCGGCGGGTCAAGCTCGAGGCGATGGACGCATCACGTGTCAGCGTTCGTGGCCCAGCCTGCGCCGGTGCCGCGCGTAAACACCTGGTCGCTGTCCAGTACGCTGCCCGCCGGATGTGCGGGCTGTTGTGCGAGCCGAGCGTAGATTGGCGTGAAGTCGGGCTTGGTGGCGGCGAACAATTGCTCGAAGCTGTCGATCACGAAGTAGGTTTGCTGATAGGTGTCGATGCGGTAGCGCGTGCTCATGACGCGTTCGAGGTTGAAGCCGATGCGGTTCGGCGCGGGCGAATCCAGACAGTACATGGATTCACCCTTCGAACTGACGATGCCGGCGCCATAGATGCGCATGCCTTCAGCGGTATTGATCAACCCGAATTCCACCGTGTACCAGTACAGGCGAGTGAGCTTGGCCAAGGCTTCGGCGCCGAGCGCAAACGCCTTCATGCCGCCGCGGCCGTAAGCCTGCATGTAGTCGGCAAACACCGGGTTGAGCAGCAACGGCACGTGGCCAAACATGTCGTGGAACAGATCCGGCTCGCTGAGGTAATCCAGTTGATCGGGTTTGCGGATCCACCAGGTAACCGGAAAGCGCCGGTGCGCCAGATGATCGAAAAACACGTCGTCCGGCAGCAGCCCTTCGACGCCGACCAGCTCCCAGCCGGTGGCCTTGGCCAGCACTTTGTTCAACTCCGCAAACTTCGGGATCCCGCCGTCGCCGAGCCCGAAGCGCTCCACGCCTTCGACAAATTCGCGGCACGCGCGCCCCGGCAGCAATTCGCGCTGGCGCTTGAACAGGGTGTCCCACACCGCGTGTTCGCTGCGCGTGTAACTGTCCCACGGCTGCTCGACGATTCCGGTGGCATACACCGGCACATAGCCGAGATCCGTGTGCTTGTGCTCGACCTTGCTGGGGGTGTCCATGGCGCGACTCCGAGGTTGCGTGCGTGTTCTCCCCAGCATACGGCGAATGACGCGCACAATGGTTGTGTTGTCGTCGCGTGCGTCGTCCAAGTTGCATTATCATTGCAAGCCTGCCATCCATTGCCGTGGTTTCTTGCGTATGGCGTCGCTTGATCGCACAGACCTGCGTTTACTCGCCGCTTTGCAGACGGACGGGCGCATCACCAACGCCGAGCTCGCTGAGCGCGTCAGCCTGTCGCCGTCCGCGTGTCTGCGGCGGCTGCAACGGCTGGAGGCGGACAAGGTGATTCTCGGCTATGCCGCGCGTGTCGACCCGCATGCGGTCGGGCTTGGTCTGCAGGCGTTCGTGCGGGTGCAATTGAGCAAGCACGAGAGCGCGGCCGTGGAAAGTTTTGCCCGCCAGGTAAACGGTTGGGATGAAGTGACGGCATGTCACGCGCTGACTGGCGACATGGATTACCTGCTGCATGTCTATGTGACGGACCTGCAGGATTTTTCGCGCTTCCTGCTCGATCATCTGCTGAATGCGGCTGGCGTGGCAGACGTCAACTCCAGCTTCGTGTTGCGCACGGTGAAGCCGCCTGGCTCGTTGCCGTTGTCGCATCTGGCGGTTCGCGGCGCTGCTGACTGACGTTAAACTGACCGACTGATGGATATCGAATCAACGACTGTGCCTGCGCGCGATCCGTGGCGCCCGCTGCGTTATCTGTGGCGGGTGCCGATGCTGTTGTTGCATATTTTGCTGGGCATCGGTTTGTGCGTGCTGATCTTGAACCCGAATCGCCGGGCGATCATGCGTGACGGTCGCGAACCGTTTGCGCATCGCATGGAGCGGGCGTGGGCGCGACGCTTGCTGGCGATCTTCGGCCTGCGCGTATTGCGTTTCGGTCAAGCACTGCCCGATCCGGCATTGTTTGTCGCCAATCACACTTCGTGGCTGGATATCGTGTCGATGCACAGCCAGCGCGCGGTGTGTTTCGTCGCCAAGGCGGAAATTGCCCGTTGGCCGTTGGTGGGCTGGATGGCCGCCAGTGGGGGCACGATCTTTCATCGCCGCGGCAACAATCAGTCGCTGGCGCTGGTGATGCAGACGATGGTCGAGCGCATGCGTGCGGGCCGCTCGGTCGCCGTGTTTCCTGAGGGCGGCACCAGCCACGACGGCGTGCCGCGAGTGTTTCACGCGCGCATCTTCCAGGCTGCCTTGGACGCTGCGGTGCCGGTGCAGCCGGTGGCGCTGCGCTTTGCGCGCGGTGGCCGACGTGTGCTGGATGGCGGTTTCCGCGCAGGCGAGAACTTCATGGCTAACCTCGTGCGTCTGCTCGGCACCGCGCCGATGGATGTCGAGGTGCATTTCCTGGCGACGGTGCCGGCCAGTCCGGACGCGCGCCGGCACATGGCTGAGCAGGCACGCGCACGCATCACGACGGCGCTGGAGGTCGACATGTCTGCGGCTGCTGCCAGCGCATGAGCCTGCCGCGCGGCGCTGATTTTCGCCCGCCGTGGCCCTTGCGCAGTGGTCACCTGCAGACCATGTTGTCGTCCAGCGGCGTACGCCGTTTCCTGTTGCCGCGCGCCGCCAGGACCGTCCTGCAGGATGCACAGGCCGTGGTGGTCGATGGCGGTGCTGGTGTGCGCCTCACTGGCGCCTATACCGCGCAGAAAGTTGCACCACGCACGCGCGGCCTGGCGGTGCTGTTTCACGGTTGGGAAGGCAGCATCGATTCAACCTATGTATTGCAGACCGGCAGTCGCCTGCTGGCCGATGGCTGGGACGTGTTTCGCCTCAATTTCCGCGATCACGGTGACAGCTATCCACTGAATGAGGCGCTGTTCCACTCTTGCCGTATCGACGAAGTGATACATGCCATGCTCGATATCGCGCAGCGTTGGCCGGCGCGGCCGATGTGTCTGATGGGCTTTTCACTCGGCGGCAACTTTGCGCTGCGCGTGGCTCTGCAATCTTCGCGCGTGGGCATTCCCCTGAGCTATGTGCTGGCGGTATGCCCGATCATCGATCCGGGCGCGGGTTTGTTTGCGCTGGAAAAGGGTTCGTCGTGGTTGTACCAGGCGTACTTCATGCGCAAGTGGCGGCGTTCACTGCAAGCCAAGCAGAAGGCGTTCCCCGAGCACCACTATTTCGAGATGGCCGAACTGCGCCAGGACCTGCGTGGTTTGACCGACGCGATGGTGCGTCGGCACACTGACTTCAAATCGTTGCAACAGTATCTGGACGGCTATTCGGTTGCCGGCTCCACCTTGCAGGCTTTGCAGATTCCAGCCTGCATTCTGGCCGCAAGCGACGACCCCGTCATTCCCGTCACTGGTTTCCATGCGCTGCAGTTGCCGCCAAGTGTCGAGCTGGATATCGCGCCGTATGGCGGCCACTGCGGTTTCATTCGTGGTCATGACATGACCAGCTTCACCGATGACTACATTGCCGCACGCTTCAATGCGGTGGCCGCTGCGGCGGGCGCCAGCTAGGGCCGCGCCGGACTGGAGTGGCCACAGGTGGCGATCATGCACTACCGCCAAGATGCCTACCGGTCAATTGCGCCGGGCGGCTCGTCAGCAGGTTGCGTCGTCGGGAGTTTGCCGTTGGCGTAACCAGCAGGTGATGCTCAAGCGAGTGCGCGTGGCTGGCAGTACTTCGTGCTCGAATTGCGCGGATAGAAACACTGCCAGCATACCTCCTTGCGGGGCGATGTCCTGATACGCGCCGTCGGGCAGATACAGGCGAAGCGCGCCGCCGTTGCTGCTTTGCCATGCATGGTTCAAATAAAACACGACCGACACCACACGTGCATCGCTGCCGTGCAGGCAGTCGCGATGGCGCGCGTAACCGCCGCCGGGCGGATAGGCCGCGTAATGCGCCTCGTGATCCACCAACCCAAGCATCAGGTTGCGATTGAGCGCGCTGCGCAACGCATCAATACGCTGGACAAACGCCTGTTGTGGCGCCGTGAGTGCGTCAGGTACAAACCAGTGTGTGTCGTCGGTGCGCAACTGCGATGCAGTGCGTTCCAGGCCGACACGGGCTGGGCGAAATTTCCCGGTCGTGTACAACTGCATGCACTCATCGCGCAGGGCTTGGGTTTGCGGCGGCGTCAGCAGCTCTGGCAGGACGCACCAGCCGTCGGCGCCAAGCGCGTTGACCGCGGCTTGAAATTCGTGACTGGCCATGGTCACCTTTTGCCTCGTGCGGTCAGTGCAGCGCACGTTCCGCGGTGGTGTGCTCGGGCGGGGAGAAGTGCATTGGAGCTGGCGCTGCACTTCAGCCCAGGGTGACGCGCAGTGTGTGTGCGATGCCGTCGTCAGTCAGCGCCACATCAGCGCCTGGCTCCAGAGCTTGGCCGTCCAATTCGATCTGTGTAACTCCGGCGCACACGCCGCGCAGGTTCTCCACTTCGATGGTGTAGGGCGTGACGTGTTGCGGCCCACGATGCTGATAGGTGATGGTGAACCCCGGCCACGCCTTGGGGATACAGGGTGCGATGCGCAGGTGATCGCCGCGCAACTGAAAGCCGAGCAGCGCTTCCAGGCCGGCGCGGTACAGCCACGCCGCCGAACCGGTGTACCAGGTCCAGCCGCCACGCCCGATGTGCGGCGCTATGGAATAGACGTCCGCACACGCGACATACGGTTCCACCTTGTAGCGTTGCACGGCCTGTGCGTCGCTGCTGTGGCGGATCGGGTTGAGAATGTTGAACATGTCGGCAGCGCGTTCACCGTCGCCCAGTTGCGCCCAGGCGAACACCGACCACGTGGCGCCGTGGGTATATTGCCCGCCGTTCTCGCGCACACCAGGCGGATAGCCCTTGATGTAGCCGGGGTTCTCGTCAGCGTGATCAAACGGCGGCGTGAACAGGCGCGCGACCTGATGCGGATGATCCACCAGCAGGCGGTCGACGGCAGCCATGGCCTGCGCCGCACGCGGCGGGTGCGGGCCACCGGTCAGCAAGCTCCAGGATTGAGCGATGGTGTCGATCCAGCATTCCTTGCTGGCACTCGAACCCAGCGGCGTGCCGTCGTCGTAGTAACCACGGCGATACCACTGGCCGTCCCACGCTTGCTCCAGCGCGTCGCGCAGTGACGCTGCGTAAGCAAGCCAGCGCTTTGCGCGTTCGTCTTCGCCCCGCTGCGTGGCGTATGGCGCGAACGCCGCAATCGTGGCCAGCAGGAACCAACCCAGCCAACTGCTTTCACCACGGCCCTCGGCACCGACCTTGTTCATGCCGTCGTTCCAGTCGCCGGTTCCCACCAATGGCAGGCCGTGCGCGCCGGTGGTCAGGCTGGAATCGAGCCCGCGTGCGCAATGCTCGTACACGCTGATCGCGTCGTCGCCCGTGCCGGGCTGGAAGAACGCGTCGGTAGCATCGTCGGCGATCGCGGGTCCGGTAAGGAATGGCCGGGTTTCCTCCAGCACTGCAGCGTCGCCGGTGACGGTGACGTAGTGCGCAGCGACATAAGCCAACCAGATACGATCATCGCGAATCTGCGTGCGAATGCCTTGTCCCTCGGGCGGCAACCACCAGTGCTGCACGTCCCCTTCGGCAAACTGCCGGCCAGCAGCGCGCAGCAAGTGTTCGCGCGCCAGATCCGGGCGCGTCACGCACAACGCCATCACGTCCTGCAACTGGTCGCGGAAGCCGTAGGCGCCGCTCGACTGATAGCCGGCGGTGCGCGCCCACAGCCGACAGCCGGCGACCTGATACAGCAACCAGTCGTTGAGCAGAATGTCCAGCGCACGATCTGGCGTGTGCACCTGCACGGTGTCGAGCACGCGGTTCCATTGCGCCGTGACAGCCGCCAGCACGGCGTCGAAGTCGATGCTGCGGTACTTTTTGACCAACGCCTGCGCGTCGGCGGTGTCAGTGGCATCCCCCAGCACAAACAGGATGTCGATCTGTGTATGTGGCGGCAGTTCGACGCGTGTCTGCAGCGCGCCGCAAGGATCGAGTCCGGCGCCGAGTCGGCCGGACAAGGGCGTGACGCTGTGCAGTGCCGCCGGTTGCGCGACGGTGCCCAACGCACCCAGCAGTTCCAGGCGGTCACCACTCAGCGAATGCTGCATGCCACCAAGGTCGATGAATGCCACGCGGTCCGCGAAATCGGCGCGCCACGGATTGCGCGCCAACAGCGCGCCCGTGGCCTCGTCGCGCGCGGTGATGACGAATGGCGCCGGCGTCGTGCCGTTTGCGCCCAACGCCCACGCGACGTAGCCGGTGATGGTCAGCCGCCGGGTGCGCGGCGAGTGGTTGCACAGGCGCAGGCGCGAGAGCTTGATCGACGCGTCGGTGGGCACGCATTGCGTGAGTTCCAAGGCAATATCGTGCGCGGCGTGGCAGAAGCGCGTCCAGCCCTTGCCGTGAGTCGCGGTGTAGGTGACACCCGGCACGCGGATGGGCAGCGCGGTCGCGCTCCACAGCACGCCAGTGTCCTCGTCACGCAAATACAACACCTCGTGCGGGGCGTCGCTCACCGCATCATTCGGCCACGGTGTGAGCGGGTTCTGCTGACTGTTCAGCGACCACGTGTAGCCGCTGCCTTCGGCCGAGACCAAAAACCCGAAGGTTGGATTGGCGATGACGTTGATCCACGGCGCCGGAGTGAATTGACCTTCTTTCAGCGTGACGCGATAGCTGCGGCCGTGGTCCACGAAGCCACCGCTGCCGTTGGCAAACTCGACGGCGGTGGACGGCGCCGGTGATGGGGCGTCGGCAGCGACAGTCGCGCGAATCGGTGCGGGGACGGCCGTTGTGGTACCGGGCGTAGTGCTGTGCAAGGTTGGGGTCTGCGCCGGTGCGTCGGCGTCCAGTACGACACGTGCGACGGTCAGCAGCCCGGCGCACAACTCGGCGTCGATGGCATCCTCGCGCAGAGCGAACAGCTCGGCTTTCGGGGCGTCGGCGTCCTGCGTCAACAACGCGCGCTGCGCGTCGAGCAATGGCGTCAGTGCTGCGTCTATCGTGTCGCTAGTGGTTCCAGTGGCACGGTTCAACAGCACTACATCCACCGCAAAATGCTGCTGTTGCCAGTAGCGCTGGGCGCGCAGCAAGTCATGCACTTGCGTCAACCCGTGGTGGTCACGCAGACACACCAATGCGATGGGGCGGTCACCAGAAATACCGGCAGCCCACAACCTGGGTGCGCCGCCGTGACCACGTGCCAGCGCCGCGGTAGGTGCGCGTTGCAATGTCCGCGTGCTGTTGCATGTCGATGGCGTGCTGCGTGGCGGTGTTGAACAGTTGCGGCGCCGCGTCGCCGTTGGCCAGTTGTGCGGTCAGGGCCAGCGCGCCGTCACGGCTGTCAGCAACGCGCGTCCACAGCAGCAAAGTCACGCTTTCACGTGGCGCCAGCGTGAATTGCTGGCGCAGGCTGAATATCGGATCAAGCACGCAACCTGTGGTGTTGCTCAGCTTGGCGCCAGGCAGCAGCGCCTGCGCGTCGCGCAACGTGCGACCACGACCAAGCCAGCGCGCGCGGTCGGTTTCGTAACTGCAACCGCCGTCAATCGGCCGCCCCAGCACCTGCAGCGCGTGTGCTGTCCACACGTGTGCTTCGCTGTTGTCGCGGCGTCGCCGCGTGGCCAGCAGCAACGCGTGGGTCGCATCCCATTCGGTTTGCACGAACATTTTGGAGAAGGCCGGGTGGGCGTTGTCGGCTGCGCTCGGCCCGAGCACCAGTTCGGCATAGCTGGTCACCGACAACGTGCGTTTGTGGTCGCCATGGTTGCTTACGGCAAGCGCGCGCAGCTCGATGTCTGCGTCCGCCGCCACGGCAATGTCCAGCACGCTGTGCACGCTATGGTGACGACGGGTATAGCGCGCGCGGCCCGGCGTGAATTCGACCAGATCATCCGGCGTGCGTGCACCGAACGGTTGCTGGGTAGCGGCCCAAACTGCGCCACTTTCCTCGTCGCGCAACAGCAGATAACTGCCCCACGGATTGGTCGTGGGGTCCTCGCGCCAGCGGGTCACGGCCAGATCGCGCCAACGACTGAACCCTGCGCCGCTGGCGTCCAGCATCACCCCGTAGCTGCCGTTGGAAAGCAGGCAGTGCTGTTGGGCATCGATGGTGTGCGAGGTACTGAATGCCATGAACGAACCCTTCCGTGTCGAGACGCAACGTTCAGCATGCACCTATCCGAGCATGCTGGGCGTCAACACACTTGGCGTGCTTGCGGGTGGTGCCCGGTCCGCATTGTTTGTCCTGCGTTCGTGCAGGTTGCGCGGTAGGATGGTCTGATCGGTGGCGCCAGTGGCCGCAGCGTGCGTCGGCCGGCAGCCACGGTTCCTTTTACACCAGCTCACGGGAGACCCATGCCCGACCATCCGCCAAGTCACCCACTGCATTCCGGTCAGTTGCTGCAGCACCTGCAAAGCAAGGCCTTCGCCTACTTTCAGTACGAGACCAACCTGAAGAATGGTCTGGTGGCGGACAAGACAGCGCCCGATTGGCCGTCCAGCATTGCGGCGACCGGACTGGCCCTGAGCAGCTATCCGGTCGCCGTTGAGCGCGGTTTGATGACGCATGAGGTCGCATTGAAGCGCACGCTGACCACTTTGCGCTTTTTCCGTGACAGCCCGCAGGGAACCGAGCCCGATGCAACCGGTTACCGGGGGTTTTACTATCACTTTCTTGACATGCAGACCGGACGGCGCGCGTGGCAGTGCGAGTTGTCGACAGTGGACAGCGCGTTGTTGTTTGCCGGCATGCTGACTGCTGCGGCGTATTTCAACGCCGACACGCCAGCGCAGAAGGAAGTCCGCGACCTTGCGCGGGTTTTGTATGAGCGTGCAGAGTGGTCGTGGGCGCAGGCGGACGACGGCACCATTGATCATGGCTGGCATCCGGAAAGTGGCTTCATTCCACATCGCTGGCAGGGTTACGACGAAGGCTTGTTGCTGTATGTGCTGGCATTGGGTTCGCCGACACATCCGTTACCACCAGCGGCGTATGTCGCGTGGTCTTCCACCTATGAGTGGAAGCATTGTTACGACCTTGATTACCTGTATTGCGGGCCGCTGTTTACGCACCAATTGTCCCAAGCGTGGCTGGATTTGCGCGGCGTGCAGGATGCCTTCATGCGCGGCAAAGGTATCGATTATTTTGAAAACAGTCGTCGCGCCACGCTGGTTCAGCAACGCTACGCCATCGACAATCCGTTGGGTTTCAAGGGTTACAGTGAGCATTGCTTTGGTATCACGGCCAGCGACGGGCCCGGCCCGGCGATCCGGCAAATTGATGGGGTTGAACACCAGTTCTACGACTACATCAGCCGCGGCGCGCCGTACGACGTTGATGACGGCACACTGGCACCGTGGGTCGTAGTGGCTTCGCTGCCGTTTGCGCCCGAAGTGGTGCTACCGACCGTGCACCATTTCATCCACACCTTGCAATTGCACGATCATCACCCGTACGGCTTCAAGGCCAGCTTCAACCAGACTTGCAGCGACCAGCGGGGCCAGGAGTTGAGTGGATGGGTGTCCCCGTATTTTTTTGGCTTGAATCTGGGACCGATTTTGTTGATGGTGGAAAACTACCGCAGCGGCATGTTGTGGAAATTGATGCGCGACTGCAAGCCGATCGTGGCTGGATTGCGCCACGCTGGCTTTTCCGGCGGCTGGCTCAAATGACGGCGGCGTCTTGTCCCGTGGTTAACGCGGCGCACCCGTATGGGGAGCGGTTTGAATGGAGCGCGACGAATTGACTGCCATGAAAGTTGGCGGAGTGGATCGACGGTTTGATGGCGTGCGCGCAAGCACCTCAGGCGCGGGCGCGGCAGCTTCGCAAAGAGTGCGTCACTTCGCGCGCGGCGTGGCGCCTCCGGCGCAAGGTGAATGCTGATGAATGGCGTGGATAGCACCAACGCGACCGGAGCAGAGCTGCTTTTGCTTGGTGACGACGCCTTGCTCGATCATCTGCAGCGCGCGGCGTTTGGTTACTTCCTGCATACGTTCAACGCTGAGAACGGGTTGATCGCTCGCGCAGCTTGGCCGCGTTGCGCTTTTTTCGTGACAGCGATCAAAGTGGCGCGCCGCAGGCTACCGGTTACATGGGTTTCTATTACCACTTCTTGGACATGCACACCGGTGCGCGCGTGTGGCAGTCCGAGCTGTCAATGATCGATACTGCGCTGCTGCTGGCGGGTGCGCTGACGGCAGCGACGTACTTCACCGTCGACAACGCGGATGAAAACGAACTGCGTGAGGTAGTCGACGTGTTGTATCGGCGCGTCGACTGGTGCTGGGCGCAGGACGGTCAACCGACCTTGCGCCAAGGCTGGAAGCCAGAGTGTGGGTTCCTCAATTATGGTTGGGACGGCTATAACGAAGGCTTGGTGTTGTACGTGCTGGCGCTTGGTTCGCCGACGCACCCGATTCGACTGGACCATTACTCGGCGTGGACGGCGACCTACCAATGGGAGAATCTGTACGACATC
>CAJDTO010000048.1_pt1 | contig 10952 bp, 4 predicted proteins | sample 7389821 | NCBI WGS metagenome assembly CAJDTO01 (sample SAMEA7055651, study PRJEB34461) | soil metagenome | biome: terrestrial ecosystem; feature: Peninsula; material: soil | place: Antarctica | collected 2016
TTGGTGCTGTACTACTTTTCGCCGGACAAATTCTTTCCCACGATCGGGGCATCAGGTGCAGTTTTCGGCCTGCTGCTGGCGTTTGGCATGCTGTATCCGCACGAGAAAGTGTTCTTGATCTTTCTGCCGATACCGATGCCGGCTTGGTTGTTCGTGATCGGCTACGCTGCTGCGGAACTGTTCATGGGCGTGACCGGTACACAGGCCGGCGTGGCGCATTTCGCGCATCTGGGCGGGATGGTGGCTGGCATCGTGCTGATCGAATACTGGCGCGGCAAGTTCCCGCTCAAGCCGAAGCGGCGCCTGATGCGCTGAAACAGTTCCGCCTTCTCGTCAGGCCGTGGAGCGGCGTAGGGCGCCGGGCAGTGCCGCCCTACCGAAGCGCCGGATTCGTGGGAACGCGTGCGGGTCAGCGTAGTGTCAGGAAGTCCGCGCTGACCACGAAGCGCACGGCGTCCAGGCGCAGGCGTGATGCCGGTAGATCCGCGAGTACGGCTGTGCGCTCGGCAGTGATGGCGGCGATTTCCGCGGCGCTGATCGACGGGTTAACGGCGCGCAGCGCCAGCAAGCGCGACAGCTCGGCGTCCAGCGCGGTGGTTGCCAGTGCCACGGCGGCGCTGATCGCCGCCTGAGCGCGGGTCGTGGCCAGTGCCTCCGCACGTTCCAGCATGGGCGGCACCAGACGCCCCAGTACTTTGCGATAACGGGCAACGTCGATCGTGCGTGCCGACGCACGCTGCAGCGCAATCGCGCTGGGATGGAACTGCACGCGCTCGGTCAGCCGCGTGTCGACCGTAATCACCACCGGCTGCGTGGGCAGAAAACGTTCGATATCCAGGCGTTGGTCAGCGACGCATTCCAGCAGATACACCGCCTGCAGCAGCGCCGTATGTGCCGGCAGCTCGTCGTCGACCAGGAACGCGGCGTTGCCCAGCTCACTGGACAGGGCCAACTCCATTGCGCCGAGCACTAACGGGTGGTCGAGACGCAACAACGGCAGGTCATCGCGCGCTAACGCCACTTCGCGCGCAAACGTGATCGACATCGGGCCTTCGGCAAAACCTGGCAACGCATCGGTAGACAGGTACTGCGGATCGAGCACGGTGATCTGGCTGCCGAGTTCGTCGCCATGGATGCCGAATGCCTCCAGCAAATGCAGGACGAAAGCGTCACGACCCGGATCGACGTCGTCATGTGTGAACGCCTGTTGCAGCTCGTCGGCGTGCAGATCGCGGCTGGAGGCCAGCTCCAGCAAGTGATCGCGACCGCGGCGGATCAGCTCGGCGGCTTCCTCGTGGCTGGCACGGGTGTCGATCAGCAGCGCGTCCAGTTCCTGGTCACGGCTGTCGTCGCCGCGTGCGTGCTCGTCGGCCAGACGCGTCAGTGGCTCGGCGTAACGGCGCAACAGTTCACGGCCATCGGCGGGACTGCGCCGAAACGCCTCGATGCCTTCGTCGTACCAGCGCGCCAGCACGTGCTGCGCGCTGTCGGCGACGACCAGGATGTGAATGTCGATGGCATGGGCTTGTCCAATGCGATCCAGGCGACCGATGCGCTGTTCGAGCAGGTCGGGATCCAGCGGCAGATCCCACAGGATTAGCTGGTGGGCAAATTGGAAGTTGCGACCCTCGGCACCGATTTCGGCGCACAGCAACAGACGTGCACCATCGGTCTGCGCAAAGTACGCGGCGTTGCGGTCGCGCTGCAGCAACCCGAGTCCTTCGTGGAACCGTGCCACGCGTACGCCACTTTTCGTGCGCAGCGCTTCTTCCAGCGCCAGTACCTTGGCCTGGCTGCGACAGATCAGCAAAAACTTGTCTTGCGGGTGTTGGTCGAGCAAGGCGATCAGCATGTCGATGCGCGGGTCAGCGCTGTAATCGATTTCAATCAGCGCGGGCGGTTGCTGGATGTCAGCGTGAAATTCGGCGAGCAATGCTTGGCGCGCGCTTTCTTCCAGCGTGTCGGCGCTGATGATGTGCCATTGCGGGATGCGTTGGGGAAACCCGCCGACGCCAGCACGGTTGCTGCGGAACATGGCGCGCCCAGTGCCATGGCGGTCGATCAGCGCGGCCAGTAACTCGTGCGCGTTGGCGGAGTCGGTAGAGTTGGCAAGGCGAGCGGTGAGATCCGGGTCGGCGTGAAACGCATCACTCAGCGTGCCCCGCTGCGAGTCATTCAACGCGGTGCCAGCGAGCAGTTGATCAGCAATGACCGACAGAGTTTGCCAGGTATCGGCCTCAGCCAGATAGCCGTCCAGATCGCTGTAACGCTGCGGATCGAGCAGGCGCAGGCGCGCAAAATGACCGCTGCGACCAAGCTGCTCGGGTGTGGCGGTGAGCAGGATAACGCCTGGGATTGCCTCGGCGAGTTGTTCAACTAATGCGTAACGGGGGCTGGTGACTTCCGGCGACCACGCGAGATGGTGCGCTTCATCCACCACCAGCAAATCCCACGGTGCGTCGAGCAGTTGCCGGGCATGCTTCGGCGAGCTTTGCAGAAAGCCGAAATCGACGATCACCAATTGCTCGTCCTCGAACGGATTGGCTGCTGCATCGGCGCCGCTGTCAGGCGATTCCAGCGCCTCGCAGCGCTCCTTGTCGTAGATTGCGAAGCTCAGGTTGAAGCGCCGCAGCATTTCCACAAACCACTGGTACACGAGGGCGTCAGGCAACAGCAGCAAGATGCGTGATGCACGGCCGGTCGCGAGTTGACGGGCGATGATCATGCCCGCTTCGATGGTCTTGCCCAGCCCGACCTCGTCAGCCAGCAGCACGCGCGGCGGGCGGCGGGCGGACGCGATACCGGCGACGCGCAACTGATGTGGGATCAAGCCGACCCGCGCACTGGACAAGCCCCAGGTTGCTGACCGACGCGCTTCGGCGCGGCGCTGCAAAGCCTGCACGCGCAGCTCGAACTGCGCCACGGTATCGGTGCGTCCGCCCATCAGACGATCATCGGCGTGGCTTACGCTTTGTTCGTCGTCGAGCTGGCCTTCTTCCAGTTCGCGGCCTTCGCCGCGGTAGATCAGGATGTCGTCGCGAATCTCCACGCGTTCGACCAGAAACGCGATGCCCTTGCCAGCCACGCGCTGACCGGCGCGAAATTCGGCGCGCAGCAGCGGAGCCGAATCAATCGCGTAAGGCCGCAAGATGCCGGCCTTCGCAAACAGGACCTGTACGCCGCGTCCTTCAACGCGCAAGACGGTGCCAAGGCCCAACTCGGGTTCGGCAGAAGAGATCCAGCGTTGACCAGGAACGAACATTGCACAGCTACTTGTATCGGTGGACTGTTGATTATCCGCTGTGTGACGCGCGGTGGGAACCATTGCCGCGCGGAGATTTGTGCTGGCTGGCGACTGGCAATGCCGAGGTCCGTCGCGCGCAAATCAGTCCATACACCTATTTTTTGGAATTGGCTCTGGCGCAAGGCAACAAGAATCATTATCATTCGTGTTCGCGAACAGGCAGTCTGCTTCGCGCCAAGTCCCCGTTACAAGGAACCTTGATGTCATTCAACGTCCGAATGCTTGCTGTGCCGCTGTGCGCGCCGCTGGCCACGATCGCCTTCGCCATGCCGGTGCTGGCGAGCTCCACCGACGCTGCTGTTGCGGCGGAAAGTGCTACCACATCCATCAGTGGCGACGCTTCGGCCGATGCCGGCCCGCTGCCGAGTACCGTGACGCTCAAGGGCGTGCGGGTGGATAGCGTGGTGCCGTATCTGGTTGGCAGCACGAATACGGCTACCCGCACCGAGACGCCGCTGATGGATATTCCGCAGACGATCCAGGCGATTCCGCGGGACTTGCTGCGCGACCAGAACGCCCAGTCACTGGGCGACACGTTGCGCAATGCGCCGGGCGTGTCGGTGCACCAGGGCGAGGGCAACCGCGACGAGATCGTGATTCGCGGGGTCAAGACCAAGGCCGATTTCTTCGTCAACGGCGTACGTGACGACACGGAGTACTACCGCGACCTCTACAACGTGGAGGAGGTGGACGTGTTGCAAGGCGCCACCGCCATGATGTTTGGCCGCGCTGGCGCGGGTGGTGTCGTCAACTTGCTGACCAAACAGGCAGTGCGCTCGCCCATCCGCGAATTGACGCTGCAGGTGGGATCGTGGCAGCACCGGCGCGCGACTCTGGATGTGGGCGATGCGCTGGGCACGACGTCGGCGTATCGACTCAACGTCATGGGCGAGGACTCAGGCGGCTTCCGTGACCATGATTTCCTGCACCGCTACGCCATCAACCCGGTTTTCAACTTTCGCTTGGGCGACAACACGACGCTGGATGTTGGCATGGAGCGAGCCTATGACCATCGCCGTGCCGACCGTGGTATTCCATCGCGTGGCAATCGCCCGGTCAAGCTGGCGCCGGAAACATTCTTTGGCTCACCGCAGCAGAACTTCGCCCGCACCACGGTCGACAGCTTCCACGCGAAACTCGAACATGACATCAGCGACAACCTGGTGCTGCGCGACACCTTTCGCGCCACCCGGACCGACAAGTTTTACCAGAATGTCTATCCCGGCAGCGTCGTGGCGTCTGACGACACCTTGAGCATGAATGTCTACAACAACGCCACGCAACGCGACGGCTACTTCAACCAGGCCGAGCTGGTGCAGCAGCTCGACGCCGGCAGCACGCATCACACACTGCTCTACGGGCTGGAAACCGCTGTCCAAGTCAACGATAACGCGAAGTTCAGCGGCAATACCGTCAAGGGCGTGCTATTGGCAAACCCCCAGATCAATATCGCGGTCAGCCAAAATGCCGACCGTAACAATCACGTAGTCGGGCATGCAGTAGGTGCCTACGTGCAGGACCAGATAGATCTGGGCAGCCACTGGAAGGCGTTGGCGGGCATCCGTTGGGATCGCTTTGCGGTGGGCGCACGCTATCGCCTGTTACCGGCCGGTACGAGTACGCAGCGTACTGACACGGTGTGGAGTCCGCGCGTGGGCCTGATCTACAAACCGACGACCAGTGCCTCGCTGTACGCGAGCGTCACGCGCTCGTTTACCCCGCAAGGCAGCAACCTGGCGCTGAGCCCGGTCGGTGCCGAGCTGGCGCCGGAAACGGCGGTGAACTACGAGATTGGTGGCAAGTTCAATCTGCTCGGCGAGAAGCTGGCATTGACCGCCGCGTTGTTTCAGTTGGACCTGGATCACGTCAACACGCCCGACCCGCTCGATCCCACGCAACTCGTGCAAACCGGAGCGCAGCGTAACCGTGGCGTCGAGGTCGGCCTGACTGGCAACCTCACTTCGCGCTGGAGTGTCTATGCCGGCTACGCTCGCCTCAATGCCGAGATTCGCAGCACCACCCAAAGCGCACCCGCGGGCGCGAAGGTCGGCTTGGTGCCCAAGGACCAGGTCTCGCTGTGGTCACGCTACGAGCTCAATGAGCATTGGGGCGTCGGCGGTGGCTGGGTCAGCCAGTCGCGCGTCTACACCTCATTCAGCAACTCCGTAGTGCTTCCCGGCTATACGCGCTTCGATGCGCTCGCGTATTACCAACAAGGCCAGTATCGCGTCAGCCTGAACGTCAATAACCTGTTCGACGTGGATTACTACGCGACGGCGACCGGCGACAACCAGATCATGCCGGGTGCCCCGCGTAGCGCGAATCTGACGTTCAATATTGGCTTCTAGTCAGCAGGCGATCCCTCACGTAACGGACACACAGCGGCCCCGCGCTTGGTCGTGGGGCCGCACCAGGAGTCAGTGTGTACTTTTCGACGTATGCTCGAGGCTGGGAGTGCGCGGCCGGCACACACAGTAAGCTTGATCGGAGCTGCGAGCATGGATCGTCGGATGCTCGCCAACCATGATCCGCTCTTGCCGCGGTTCCACGGCGGGTCATGTAGCAACGGAATGTCAGGACGGGGGTTGTGCGAGACGGACACGCTGCCTCAGCTTGCAGCACCCCGGCTTTCAACAAATGAACCGGCAATAAGTGAGCCCACGCCATCTGTTCTGTTTGCTGCTTCCTGCACACACCCATCACACCCGCGCGCGCCTACTGCCCAGCGATACATCAGCATCTTCATTACATGATGCGTGTGGTTGGGCTTGGCAGGCTTCGGCGCACTTCGCACTATGTCCCGCCTTACACAATGCATTTCTGACGTGCCAGCGCCTGCGGGCGGTAGCGTCAGTGGCTCGTGCGTAACCGAATAGTTCAGACAGGGGACCCACCTGCGCGCGAGCATCGCCGGTAGCGGCGACGCACGATGTCCTGTGTCCCATTACCGCACGTTGGTCTCCGGGGTGATACGCCAAACGGAGGCGGGCGCTCGTTCCAAGCACCTGCTGCCCAGTGGGCCAAGCCAAAGCTGCGAGTTCAGTTCGCCCATCCTGCAGGACATCCTCTTGAAAAAATCAGTCATCATTCCGCTCTTCGGCTTGACCATGGTCGCCTACCTGCCGCTGACCGTGGCCCGCGAAGTCGTCGTGCTACCCGGCGTGGTCAGTCCCGTCGGCGTGGCGAGCGGCGTCGATACGCAGGGCCCCGGCCTGCTTACCATCGGCAGGCAGAACATCAATACGGAAAATGATGCCGGCGGCGCGATCACCACTGATGCCGCCAATACGGCGAGCATCCTGTTCAACGACAGTTCGACGGTAACTGGATTCGTTGGCGCGACGGGCACCACGTTCCTCAACATTGCCGCTGGCACCAATGGCAACACGGTCACCTTCAACGGACCGGTATACGCGACGACGTTCTCGGTCGCCGGCACCGGTACCGTCAATTTCAACGGCGGCTTTACCAGCAACACCGGATCGACCATGGATTTTGCCGGAGACGGCTTCATCAATGTCGGCCCGGGCCAGACCGTCAAGGCGGCCATTACCAACACGGCCGGCGCCAGCACCGGGACGCTGACACTCAATGCCAACAGCATCCTGGATGGTGCCGTGGGTGCCGCCAGTGGACTCAAGCAGATCAACGTGGCCGGCGGCAATGCATTGATCACCGGTCAGGCGAATGCCGCAGCTTATGCGCTCGGCACCAATACCTTGAACGTGGCTGGCGCCTTCGCCATTCCCGTCGCAGGCACTATCAACACCACGATTTTCAGTCCGTCGATCTACGGCAAGATCGTACCCGTCGGCGCTGCCACTATCGGCAATGCGCTGCAGGTGAACGTGACCGTCACTGGGCCGATTCCCGTAGGCAGCAACTTCAATATTGTCGATGCCACCAGCGGTACCAATGGCAGCACCGTGACCGCGACGAGCAACACTACCCGCTATGCGTTCTCGGCAGCTCCTACCACGAATGGTCTGGTGCAGATCACCACGACCCAGATTCCGCTGGCGACCGTGGTGGCCCCGGTGGGCAACCCGGTAGCCCCGATCGTCGCGCCGGTCGTTGACGCCCTGCCGTTGACGCCGGCAACTCTGCCATTGCTGACGGCGATCACGTTGTTGCCGGGCGCTTCCGCCGTCGCCGACTCACTCGCACAACTGCAGCCGGGTACGGTCAGCATTGCGTCACCGCAGGCGAGTTACCGGGTCACCCAGCAGTTCCAGAGCTTGTGGGCGTCGCACATGGAAAGTATCCAGCAACCATGCATCCCGGAGGGCCCGTCCGATGACTTGAACCGTCGGCGCAGGGACAATACCGCGATGTGCCAACCGGAAAAGCGGGGTCCCAGTCTCTGGGTAGCGGCATTCGGCCTCGCTGGCACACAGCAGAGCGATCATGGCTACGAGGGGTATACCGATAACAGCCATGGCGCGATGCTTGGTCTGGATATCCCGCTCAGCCAGGCGATCACCGTTGGTGTTGGCGTCAGGTCCGCACGCTCCACGCTCGATGGCTTGGACTCGACCAGCAACGGCACCATTCGCGCCGATCAGGTCACTGCCTACCTGGGTTATGCGCCGGGTCCGTGGTTTATCAATGCGGCCCTGGTCTACGGGCGGGATGATTATTCGAGTTCGCGCCGAGTTGCGTTTCCGGGCATCAACGAGACGGCCAGGGCTGACTACACGGGCCACGAGTACACCGCGTTCGTTGCAACTGGGTACCACTTCTACGTGGGTGACGGACGCAATACCATCACGCCGACCGCCACACTTCAGTACACCACCTTGAAAACGCCCGCCTACAGCGAGTTCGGTGGCAACTCGGTCAATCTCAACGTCGATGCGCAGAAATACAATTACCTGCAGTCCGGCCTGGGCGTGAAATTCGCTCGCGATCTCGCCAATTCCGGTCCCCTGACTGTGCGCCCCGAGGTGCATGTCAATTGGCTGCATTCGTTCAGCGGCATGACTACGAGCACTACCGCAGCGTTCGCCAGCGGTGGCCCGTCATTCAGCGCTGACGGCGTCAGGCCGGGGCGGAATCTGGCTGATGTTGGCGCTGGCCTGCTGATCGCCAGCGGCAAGCGATGGTCATTCCAGGGCACCTACGATTACCAGTTCAACCACACCTACAAGGCGGGCCAGGTCATGGCCACATTCGCACTGGCCTTGTGACCTCGCCTTGTGGCGTCGCTTGGCCACGGTCTGCATGGCAAAGAGCAGAAAGGGGTCAGGTTCCTTTATCGTATTGACCAGATCATGCCCGGTTCTTCGCGTGGCGTGGATCTGAGTTCCGCCATCGACGCCATGCATGGCTCACCGCGAGAGGGTGAGCCATGCGGTGGATGCGTTACCAGATCTTCACCTGCTTGTCGGCCGGACGCACCATCGCGTCGCCCGGCTTGCACTGGAACGCGGCGGCGAACTGCGGCATGTTTGAGGGGGCACCCATGGCACGGAATTGCATGGGCGAATGGGGATCGGCATTCAAGTAGACCATCTGCGCCTTTTCGCGAATGCTGCCGCGCCACACACGGGCCCAGTTGAGGAAGAAACGTTGGTCTTCGGTGTAGCCGTCGATTTTCTTTTCGGCCTCGGCTGGGTTCTTCTTCAATGCCGTCTGCAACGCGTCATAGGCAATGTTCAAGCCGCCCAGGTCGGCGATGTTTTCGCCCAGGGTCAGCTTGCCGTTGACGTGCAGATCTGGGTGATCGGTCAGCGGTGCGTAGTTGTTGAACTGATTGACCAGCTTGCCGGTGCGCGCCTCAAACTGCTTCTTGTCGGCGTCGGTCCACCAGTTGACGTTGTTGCCGTCACCGTCGAACTGGCTGCCTTGGTCGTCGAAGCCGTGGCTGGCTTCGTGGCCGATCACGGCGCCGATGCCGCCGTAGTTGATCGCGTCATCCGCTTTCGCGTCGAAGAATGGCGGCTGCAGGATCGCGGCGGGGAAGTTGATCGTGTTGTCGGTCGGGTTGTAGTAGGCATTGACCGTCTGCGGCGTCATGCCCCAATCCTTGCGGTCAGTCGGCTGGCCGATCTTGGCGATGTCGTAGTCGTAGTTGAATTTGCTCGCTGCTTGCATGTTGGCGTAGTAGTTATCCGCCGTGATGGTGAGGCCGTCCCAACTGCGCCATGTGTCCGGGTAACCGATCTTGGGCAGGAACTTGGCCCACTTGTCGATCGCCTTGGCCTTGGTTGCGTCGCTCATCCAGTCCAGATTCTGGATGCGCGCTTTCAGCGCGTCACGCACGTTGGTGACCAGTTCCTCGGCCCGCGCCTTGGCTTCGGGGGTGAAATATCTGGCCACGTACAACTGGCCCAGCGCCTGGCCCATCGCGCTATTGACGGAGACGAGCGAGCGCTTCCATTGCGGCTGCTGTTCTGGCTGGCCGCGCAGGGTCTTGTCGTAGAAATCGAACTGGGCGTCAACGAACGGTTCGGACAGCGCCGTGGCTGAGTTGGAGATGGTGTGTGCCTTCAGGTAGGCCTTCCATTCGTCCATTGGCGTGCTGCCGACCAGCTTGTCAAACTCTGCAAAAAACTTTGGCTGGGACAGCGAGAAGCCCTTGTCTATGGTGACGCCCTGCGCCTTGAAGAACGCGTTCCAGTCGAAATGTGCGGTGATCTTGTTCGCTTGGGCAACGGTAACGAAGTGGTACTGGTTTGCAGGTTTGCGCATTTCCGTGCGTGGTATGGAATGCTTCGCCAGATCGGTTTCGAACTTCAGTGTCAACGCGGCCTGCTTGCTCGCATCGGCGGCGCTGCTACCGGTCATCTCGAACAGCTTGGCGAGGTATTTGACATAACTGTCGCGGATGCCTTGGTACTTGGCGTCGGTGTAGTAATCGGTGGTGGGCAGACCCAGACCGCTCTGCTCGACGTAGGCAATTTGTATTTTCGCGTTCTTGAAGTCGGCGCCAGAGCCAAAGTTGAAGACGGCGCCGTCGCCCTTGGCGAAGGACTGGTTCAGCCACGCTGGCAGGTCCTTGTCGGACTTCATGGCATCGATGCCGGCAAGGTCGGGCTTGATCGGGTCAAAGCCGGCTTTGTTGCGGGCGTCCATGTCCATGCTGGAGTGGTACAACCAGCCGATTTTCTGTTCGATGGAAGGCTCTTCTCGTGCAGCATGCTGAAAGCACCCCACACCGTCTGGTCGGCCGGGATCGGATTGGCGGCGATCCACTTGGCGTTGACGAAGGTATTGAAGTCTTGGCACGCCTGCGCGCTGTCGCCGAGCTCGCTGACGTCGAAGATGCTCTTGGGGGCATCGGCGCCACTGGCTGAGGTGCTGGTGGCGGCAGGTGCTGCGCTGGCGGGCGTGGCGACGGTTACCTCCGGTGCAGCGGCTGCCGCTGGCGCCTCTGCTTTGCCACAGGCGCTGAGTGCCAGCGTAATGCTGGCGGCCAGTGCCAGTGATTTCAGGTAGTGGTTGGTCATAGGTGTCTCTGTAGGTTGATGATGGCGCCGGTTGAACGGTCATGCGTGGGTTGCACCCCTGACCGTAGCGATGAACGCTAGGCCAATTGTGGCGTGCCACCCAGTGTCATGGGTCACGGGTGGTGTCGGGCAAGGTCTGCAGCCTGCGTAGCTGCGTCGCATCCACACGCAGGACCGGGTAGGCGCCTACGTGCTGG
>CAJDTO010000047.1_pt1 | contig 10873 bp, 9 predicted proteins | sample 7389821 | NCBI WGS metagenome assembly CAJDTO01 (sample SAMEA7055651, study PRJEB34461) | soil metagenome | biome: terrestrial ecosystem; feature: Peninsula; material: soil | place: Antarctica | collected 2016
ATCGACGAACATATCCTGCGCATCCTGCAGGAAGAAGGGCGCATCTCATTCACGGAACTGGGCGAACGCGTTGGTCTGTCCACGACGCCATGCACCGAGCGCGTGCGCCGGCTGGAGCGCGACGGCGTCATTACCGGCTACCACGCACGGCTTGACCCGCAACAAGTGGGCGCAGGATTGCTGGTGTTTGTCGAGATCAGCCTGGCGTACAAATCCGGAGACATTTTCGAGGGCTTCCGCAATGCTGCGCTACGCCTGCCCAACGTGCTCGAATGTCATCTGGTATCCGGTGATTTCGACTATCTGATCAAGGCGCGCATTTCAGAGATGGCGTCGTATCGCAAGCTGCTGGGCAGCACCTTGCTGACGATGCCGAACGTGCGTGATTCCAAAAGCTACATCGTGATGGAAGAGGTCAAGGAGACGCTCAGCCTGCCGATCGGTGGCCTTCCAAAAGTGAAAAGCAAGCCTTCGGCCAGCGAATGACTACTGCGCACGACAAAGGCCGGCGGGCAGTGCCCGCCCTACGTGGCGAAGCACTTCCGTAGGGCGGGCACTGCCCGCCGCGATCACTCTGTACCGGGCACCATCCTGACGCTTACGCGAACGGATCGTCGAGGATGATGGTGTCGTCGCGATCGGCACCGGTGGCAACAATCGCCAGGCGGCAGCCGGACAACTCTTCGACCGAGCGCAGATACGCACGGGCAGCCGCGGGCAGCTTGCTCCACTCGCGAACACCGGCGGTTGATTCCTGCCAACCCGGGAACTCCAGATATACCGGCTTGCACTCGGCCCAGCCATCGGCGTCCAACGGCGCCAGCTCACGGCGCTTGCCACGATATTCGTAGGCCACACAGACCTTGATTGATGCCAGTTCGTCCAGCACATCCAGCTTGGTAATGGCCAACCCGTTGATGCCGTTGATCTGCACCGCACGCTTGAGCGCAACCAGGTCGATCCAGCCGCAACGGCGCGGGCGACCCGTACTGGCACCAAACTCCATGCCGCGCTTGCGTATCAGCTCGCCCATCGCGTCGTTGAGCTCGGTAGGGAACGGACCACCGCCGACACGCGTCGCGTAAGCCTTGCAGATGCCCAGGACGTAATCGATGTCACCCACGCCCACGCCGGTGCCGGCCAACGCTCCGCCGATCGTGGTGTTGGATGACGTGACATACGGGTAAGTGCCGTGGTCGATATCGAGCAACGCGCCCTGTGCGCCCTCGTACAGAATGCTGCCACCATTGGCGCGCACATCGTGCAGGATAGTCGCCACATCGTCCACCAGCGGGCGAATGTATTCACCCCAGGCCAACGCATCGTCCAGCACTTTCTGGTAATCGACCGGCTCGGCCTTCAACCAGTGGACGAGAATGAAATTGTGATAATCCACGGCCGTGCGCAGCAGCGCCGGCAGTTCATGTGGATACATCAAGTCGGCAACGCGCACACTGCGTCGCGCCACCTTGTCTTCATAAGCCGGACCGATGCCGCGCCCGGTGGTGCCGATCGCCTTGCCACCGGCCGCAATCTCGCGCGCCTTGTCCACCGCAATGTGATACGGCATGATCAATGGTGTTGCCGGACTGATCTTGACACGTGAACGCACTTCCACGCCGTTCGCTTCAAGGTCCGCAATCTCGGCAATCAACGCCTCCGGTGACAGCACCACACCGTTGCCGATCAAACACAGCGCATCGTCGCGCAGGATGCCAGAAGGGATCAGGTGCAACACGGTTTTCTTGCCCTTGATCACCAGCGTGTGACCGGCATTGTGTCCGCCCTGGAAGCGCGCCACTGCGCTGACGCGCTCGGTCAGCAGATCGACGATCTTGCCTTTGCCCTCATCGCCCCACTGTGCGCCAAGGATTACGACTGACTTGCCCATGATTGCTCACTCGCTATATATGGTTTTGAACGATGCAGATGCGGCGCTCGCGACTGTTCTGCGCAGATGCGCTCAGCGCACCACCTGCAAGACCAGCAGGCCCATCGCCACCGCCACGGCGCCGAAGATACGTAAGGTGCGCGGCGGGAGTTTCAGCGCCTCGCGGACCATGTTTTGCCATTGTCGCGGCGCCACCAGCAGCAGCAAACCTTCCACTACCAACAGCAGACACAGTGCGGCGGCGAGATCATGCGGCATGCGCTGCGTTGGCTACTTCGATGCTGCGTTGAAGTACTTCAGGAAGTCCGAATCGGGCTTGAGCACCAGGATGCCCTTGCCATTCTCGAACGCTTTGCGATAGGCGGCCATGCTCCGGTAGAACGCGAAAAACTCCGGGTCCTGAGTGTACGCAGCGGCATAGATGGTTGCCGCCTGCGCATCACCTTGACCACGAATCGTCGCCGCATCACGCGCCGCATCGGCGCGCAAAACCTGACCCTGGCGATCCGCATCGGCCTTGATTTTTTCGCCAGCTTCCTGGCCGGTGAAGCGCAGTTCGTTGGCCAATTGCAGTCGCTCGGCACGCATGCGCTTGTAGACCGATTCGCTCACTTCATCTGGCAAGTCGATGCGCTTGATACGCACATCGACCACGGCAATACCGAGGTTCTTGCGCGACGAGGTATCCGTGATCTTGCGCACGCGATCGGTGATGTCAGTGCGCCCGCCGGAAATCAGCTCCTGCAGCGTGCGGGCGTTGAACTCGAAACGCAGCGCGTCCTTGACGATAGGCGTGAGGCGCTGCGTCGCTTGCAACTGATCACCGCCGGTGGCGCGGTAGTACAGCGCGTTGTCGGCAATGCGCCACTTGACGTAAAAGTCGACATTGACGCTTTTCTTTTCCGAGGTGAAATAGCGCTCGGGTTGAGCGTCCAGGGACAAAATGCGGTTGTCGAAATGCATGACCTGCTGCATGACCGGGATCTTGAAGTGCAAGCCCGGCTTGTAGTCGGTACGCACAATGCGGCCAAACTGCAGCAGCAACGCGTTCTGACCTTCGCTGACCACAAACATGCTGTTGAGGCCAAGCAGCACCAGGATCACGGCAAGGACGGCGGAAATGATCTTGGTCATGGCTGCTGCCCCTTCTCGCTCGAGCTGCTACCTGCCGGGGCCACGATGGCGCCGGTAGTCGCTTGATCGTTGCCGCCAGCGGATGACATAGCCGACGCACCCACCTGGCCAGCGGGCAAGTTGATGATGTTGCGACCACCGGTGCTGTCGATCACCTTCTGGTTGTCGGCCATGACCTGCTCCATCGTCTCCAGCCACAGGCGGCGGCGAGTGACTTCCGGTGCCGCCTTGTATTCAGTCAGCAGCAGATTGAACTTGGCGGTATCGCCACTCGCCCTGGCAATGCGCTCAGCCCTGTAGCCCGCCGCCTCTGCAGCAATGCGTGATGCATCACCGCGCGCCACCGGCACCACCTTGTTGGCATAGGCCAGCGCGGCATTCTCGGTGCTTTGCTTGTCTTCGCGCGCGTTGTTGACGTCGTCGAACGCGGATCTGACCTCCTTCGGCGGTGACACGTTCTGAAAGCTGACTTCGGTGACGCGCAAGCCGGCGTTGTAACCATCCAGCGTTTTTTGCAGCACCTTCTGCGCCTGGCTGACCAGCGTCGCACCTTCGCCGGACAGCACTTGGTCCATGGTGCTGCCACCGATCACCGCGCGCACCGCAGCCTCAGCCGCCGCGTGCGTCGTCTCATCGGGTTCGTTGAGCGAAAACAGGTACTTGCGCGCGTCATCCACCTGATATTGCACAGTGAAGTCCACGGCGAGAATATTTTCATCGCGCGTCAGCAGAATCACATTGTCAGTTACCGAGCGCACGCGTGTAGCGTCAACCTTGGTTACCGATTCAATCGGCAGCGGCAACTTGAGATGAAAGCCAGGCGACAGCGTGCGCGAATACTCACCGAAACGCAGCACGACCCCGGCCTGACGCGCGTTGACGATCGTGTAACTGCTGAACAGCAATCCGAGCGCCAGCAGTACCAGCACAATGATCGTGATATTGCCCGGTCCATGGCCAAACTTGTCGAAGCGGGTCCGCAGATCCTTGAGCAGCTTGTCCAAGGACGGCACGCCGCCGGGCGAGCGGTTCTTCGCCCACGGATCACGTTGCCCGTTGCCGGGTTCATTCCAAGCCAATGTCAGTCTCCTGGAGGCCGCCGGCAGACCGGCAACAAACACCGGCACAACACGGAAAGCGGAATAACACACCACGCGAAGATGGTGCGGTCAGCGTGACGGGCCATTGCCATCACGAACGCATGTGCAAACAAGCGGATTCTAGCAGACGCCGGCGCGCTGTTTGGTACCTGCGGCGTCTCACGAGTCCGCTGCCAGCAGGCCGCGCAACAACTGGGTTTCCACGGCATCACCGGCAGCGAGCGGCGCGATGATGCTGCGCGGCGCATCGATCCGCAGCTGCCAGCCGTGTTCGTCAACGCTTTCCTCAGTGATAGCGCCTGCGGCCCGCAACCGCGCATGCAGGCGTCCGGCTGACAGCGGCAACTGCAAGGTTGATTGCAATCGATCTCCACCCAGCAGTTCACCCAACGCCTGACGCAACAATTCAACGCCAGCGCCGGTGGCAGCGGACAGCCACACCCGGCGCGGGCGTCCGTCGGCGTCACGGTCCAGACGCGGTTCGATCCCCGCCAGATCGATCTTGTTCATGATCAGCAATTGCGGCACGTCGCCCGCATCAATTTCATTCAGCACTTCGTCTACGACACCCTGCAGGCGATCACGATCTTCGGCAGACGCATCGCTGACGTGCAGCAACAAATCTGCATCGCGGGCTTCGGCCAAGGTCGCGCGAAATGCCGCCACCAGATCGTGCGGCAACTCGCGGATGAAGCCGACCGTATCGGCCAACACGGCAGGCCCACAAGCAAGGCCTGCGACTTTGCGCACGGTTGGATCAAGCGTGGCAAACAACAGGTCCGCAGCAAACACCTGACCGGACGTCAGCTTGTTGAACAAGGTCGACTTGCCGGCGTTGGTGTAGCCCACCAGCGCCACGCGCGGCACGGTGTTGCGCAAGCGCGAGCGCCGCTGCTGGCCACGCTGGGTTTGCACCTTTTCCAGTCGCTTGCCGAGCACCTTGACGCGAATGCCGAGCAAGCGACGGTCGGTCTCCAATTGCGTTTCGCCCGGACCACGATTGCCGATGGCACCGCCGCGTTGCGCGTCCAGATGGGTCCATCCACGTACCAGACGCGTGGCCAGGTGCTTGAGCTGTGCCAGTTCCACCTCCAGCTTGCCTTCGGCCGAACGTGCACGCTGGGCAAAAATGTCCAGGATCAGACCTGCGCGGTCAATCACCCGCACATTGATCAATTTCTCCAGGTTGCGTTCCTGCACTGGCGACAGCAGGCGGTCGACCAGGACTACGTCAGCTGCCACTGCTTGCGCTGCCTGCGCCACTTCATCGGCCTTGCCGCTGCCCACGTAATAGCGCGGCCCCGGATCCTTGACCGGCGCCGCGATAACCCCGGCGACTTCGGCCCCGGCGGAGCGCGCCAGCTCGGCAAACTCCTCCGTCCGCCGCGCGGCATCGCCGTCGCCGTGTGTATGTGGCACCAGCAACAGCGCGCGCTCACCTTGCTTCTTGCGTTCAAACACGGGAGATGGTGTACCTCGACAAGCCAACCCACTGCATGTGGGTCAAACCCCCAAGTATCAAGCGTCCACCTCAGCGGTCGGCTCCGAGCCATCTGCTGCTGCGGGCTCATCATGGGCGGTACCAACGCGCACATTACGACTCGGCACCACGGTGGAGATGGCGTGTTTGTACACCATCTGGCTCACTTGATTGCGCAACAGCACAACGAACTGGTCGAACGACTCCACGATGCCCTGCAGCTTGATGCCGTTGACCAGATAAATAGCCACGGGCACCCGCTCGCGGCGCAACGCATTGAGAAACGGATCCTGCAACGATTGCCCTTTGGACATTTCTTGTTCTCCCCTTCCACTAACCCGGCCGAGCAAAAAACGCGCGCGGCGCCCCGGCACAACTGACTGGATGGTAACTGCTTTCAAATGCTTGATGATAGGACAATTTCATGCCACAACGAGCATCCGGTTACAGCGGAGGGCGCGCCAATTGCGCGGCCTCCGAGCTCGTACCGCGCACCATGGCAGTGGCGGCCAGGAACAATGCAACGGCAGCGATGGCTGCGTGCGCCACATTGACCCGGTCCGGATCGAACACCCGCAACGCCGGATCGCCACGCAACCAGGTGATCTGGCGCTTGGCCAATTGACGGGTGGCAAAGATGGAGCGATTCCGGAACTCGTTTGCACTGGTCGTGCCCTGCAGATGCTCCCACGCCTGCCGATAGCCCACCGCGCGCATCGCCGGTAGATCACCGTGCAGGTCCGCGCGGGCACGCAAGCGCGCCACCTCATCAAGGAACCCGGCAGCCAGCATCGCATCAAACCGCTGGGCAATACGGGCATGCAGCGCGCTGCGATCAACCGGCAATAGCGCCAGCTTGAGTACGCGCCATGGAAAGTGCTCGGCAGGACCCGCACGCTGCAATTCCGACAGGGGTTGACCAGACAGCTCGATGACCTCCAGTGCGCGCTGTATCCGCTGCGCATCGTGTACGTCGATCCGGGCTGCGGCCGTCGGGTCCGCTTGCCCCAGCCGAGCGTGCATCGCCGGCCAACCCACTCGCGATGCGGTCCGTGCCAGCCGCTCGCGCAGCACGGGGTCGGCTGCGGGCAACGCGGAAAGCCCACGCTGCAGCGCACGGAAGTACAACCCGGTGCCGCCAACCAGCAGTGGCACCCTGCCCTGCGCGGTGATTCGCTGCAACTCCAAGCATGCATCAGCGCAGAAGTCGGCCGCCGAATAAGCTTGCGCCGGATCACGGATATCAATCAGGGCATGTGGGTAGCGCGCCAACGTCGCCGCATCCGGCTTCGCCGTGCCGATATCCATGCCGCGATACACCAGCGCGGAATCAACGCTGATCAGATCCAGCGCAAAGTGCTCGCTCAACGCGCACGCCAGCGCAGTCTTGCCCGAGGCAGTCGGACCCATCAGGAAGATGGCGAGCGGTCGAGTGTCAATAGGCGGCATGCGCTTAGTCTAAACGGCTCGGGGCGCACGTTCGCAAGCAGGGTGACGCCTATGTTCCAGGCGCGTCTCGGGCGCCAGGCACACCCAGTTCACGCAACAACTGTGGCGCCGGGTAGACCTTGTCCAGCAGCCAGCGCAGATAACGCATGTCGACGTGAATGGCGCGTTTGTAACGCGGATCAAACATCCAACTGGCGCTGACCGACTCCCAGTTGCTGTCGAAATTGAGCCCCACCAGTTCGCCGCGCGCGTTGAGCACCGGCGAACCGGAGTTACCACCGGTGGTATCCAGATTGCTGAGAAAATTCACCGGCATCGCACCCGAAGACGTATCCGCGTAGCCGGTGTAATCGCCCTTGGCAATCGCCTCCAGCAGCGGTCTGGGGGCGTCGAACGGCACCACGCCGGTGTTCTTTTCGACAATGCCGGTCGTGGTCGACAGTGGCGTGTAAGTCACGGCGTCACGCACGTGCAGCGGCGTTACCTTGCCGTAACTCACCCGCAACGTGCCGTTTGCATCCGGGTATACGGCACGACCTTGCTGCTCGCGAAATGCAATCAACGTCTGCATATAGGCCGGGCGCAAGCGCAGCAATTCGCCGTCACGCGTCTTGCGCTCATCTTCAATTTGTTGCATCGCTGGCTGCAGTGTTGCAGCCAGCTGCAGTAGCGGATCGGTGGCTGTCGCCAACGCCGTTGGAGCAGCCTTGAACCAGTGCAGACGCTGCGCCTCCTCGCCCAATCTGGTTGTCGTGTAGACACGATCGAGGGTTGCCGACAGCTCGACCGGCGTCCGTCCGAACGCGCTGTCAAACGCAGCCAGACGCTGCGCCTGCGGCAGCTGTTGATAGCGTGCAAGCAAAGCCTGCACCAACTGCTTCTCGACCTCTGGCGCGTAACGCCGTTGCACCTGACGCAGCGTGCTGACGAGCAAGCCCTCATCACGCGTCTGATAGCCAGCCTCCCGTTCCGCATCAGGCTTGGCACGTTCGTGGGCCAACTGCTGCAAGTTCAGCGCGGAGCGCAGCAGCTGGGTTTGCGAGCGCAGCAGGCCGAGCAGCAAGTCACGCTCACGCATGGTGCTGCCACTGGCAATTTGCGCCATCGCTGCATCAATCTGCGGACGCGTTCGCGCCGCGCCAGTGTGGGTATCCAACCACGTCAACATGGCCGCTTCATCGTCACGGCGGACCTCCACCGCGCGGCTGCGCTGCAGGCCTTCCAATTCGCCGCTGAAGCGTTTGATATTGTTTTTCAGGGATTGCAGTTGCGCGGCATACCGAATGGCCGCCTCCTCGTCCGCGTGACCAGCGGCCTCGATCACCGCTTGCAACTGCTTCATCACTGCCACCATTGTGGGCAGTCGCCACTGCACCTGATCGGCAAATTCCGCCGCTGTGCGATGTCGGTAAGTGGTTCCCGGGTAACCGGCCAGCATGACGAAGTCGCCCGACTCGACACCTTCGGTGGCGATTTGCAGATGCGCTGGTGGCACGTAGGGTCGATTGTCCTTCGCGTAATCCGCGGGCTTGCCATCCGGACCCACGTAGGCGCGCAGCACGGTAAAATCGCCGGCGTGGCGCGGCCACATGAAGTTGTCGGCCTCGTCACCAAAATTTCCGATCGCTCGCGGCGGCGCGTACACCAGACGCAGGTCGCGCAACTCCAGTTGCGTCACCAGATAGAAGTCACTGCCGTAAAACATGTTGGCCACGCTGCAACGCAGACCCGGCTCGCGTTCGCACTCGGCCACCAACAATTTGCTGGCAGCGTCCACAGCGTCGTAATACGCCCGCCCGGACTTGCCGTGGGCGGCAGCCAGAATGGTGTCCGTGACCTTGTCAAAACCAGTCGTGAGACGCAGGCGAAAGTCTGGACTCGCGGGCAACTCGTGGGCGCGGTCAACAGCCACATAACCGTCTTCAATCAAGTTGTGTGTCGCATCGCTGTTGTACTGGATCACGCCAAATGCGACGTGATGGTTGGTCAACACGAGGCCCGCTTTGCTGACAAAGGCGCCTGTTGCTCCGCCCACCTTGACCACCGCGTTGAGCGGCGGTCTGGTGACATCGGCCAATGTCGCAGGATCACCGAGATATCCCGCGACGCGGAGCTGTTGGGCGATCGCAGGCAACTGGTGCGGCATCCACATGCCTTCGTCCGCATGCACCACAGGAGCCAGCGACGCAGCCATGCCGGCAGATAGCAGCATCTTTCTCAAGCGCATGGACGAACGTCTCCGACCGGGTGAGTGAACTGCGACCATAGTGGGTCGCGCCGTTGCCGACAACGTGTGGCAAACATCCGCGACCGTTGACGGTCACGTCCTATAATTGACGCCTCCCCGCCCATCTCGTGGGCTTGCTGATGGATACCTCATGCCACAAACGATGAAAGCCCTGGTCAAGCGCAACGCCGAACCAGGCATCTGGATGGAACAGGTACCGGTTCCGGAGATTGGCCCGAACGAAGTACTGATCAAAGTCAGCAAGACGGCGATCTGCGGCACCGATCTGCACATTTACAAGTGGGACGCGTGGAGCCAGCGCACGATCAAACCCGGCCTCACGATTGGCCACGAATTCGTCGGACACGTCGTCAAGCTCGGCCCGGGGGTTACCGGCTACAAGGTAGGCGACCGCGTTTCTGCCGAAGGTCATATCGTCTGCGGGCATTGCCGCAATTGCCGTGCGGGACGCCAGCACCTGTGCCCGAACACCACGGGTATCGGCGTGAACCGGAATGGCGCGTTCGCCGAATACATCAACATGCCGGCCTCAAACCTGTGGCCGATCCCCGATCAAATTCCCTCCGAACTGGCGGCGTTCTTTGACCCGTACGGCAACGCCGCGCATTGCGCGCTGGAGTTCGACGTCATTGGTGAAGACGTGCTGATTACCGGTGCTGGCCCGATCGGCATCATCGCGGCAGGTATCTGCAAGCACGTCGGCGCGCGCAATGTTGTCGTCACCGACGTCAATGACTACCGCTTGAAACTTGCTGCGGAAATGGGCGCCACGCGCGTGGTCAACGTCGCCCACCAGTCGATAGCGGACGTGATGCAAGAGCTGCACATGCAGGGCTTCGATGTCGGCCTGGAGATGAGCGGCAACCCGCGCGCATTCAACGACATGCTCGGTTGCATGTATCACGGCGGCAAGATCGCGATGCTCGGCATCCAGCCCAATGGCGCCAGCATCGATTTGGACAAGGTGATCTTCAAGGGCCTTACCATACAAGGCATCTATGGCCGACGCATGTACGAGACCTGGTACAAGATGACGCAGATGGTACTGAGCGGCTTTCCGCTGCAAAAAGTCCTCACCCACCAAGTCGCCATTGACGATTTCCAGAAGGGTTTCGACCTGATGGATGCAGGCAACTGCGGCAAGGTCGTTTGCAACTGGAGCTGAGCGCCAGACGTTCCAGACGTTTCCCCAGGAGGCAAACCGGCAAATGACGTCGGCTGCTTCCGCGCAGACGACGGCGGCGTGAAAACGGCTTGCAGGCACGCGCGATCCCGAAAGCCACGCGACCTCATCTGCGAGATCGCGCTACACCACAGCGCAGCGTGGCTCCGACGTATCCTGTGTCGTTGATGGTTTGCTCGCCTGCGCGAAAGGCTCACAATAAACTTTTATCTCATGGAAGCAGCCACGATGAGCTACCCCGATCAGGCGCGTTACGCCAGCGAACTCGAATCCATCCACCAGCAAGGGTTGTTCAAGACCGAACGCGTTATCACCTCACCGCAGTCCTCTGAAATCACGCTGCAGGACGGCCGCAAGGTACTGAACTTTTGCGCCAATAATTACCTCG
>CAJDTO010000130.1_pt1 | contig 10851 bp, 9 predicted proteins | sample 7389821 | NCBI WGS metagenome assembly CAJDTO01 (sample SAMEA7055651, study PRJEB34461) | soil metagenome | biome: terrestrial ecosystem; feature: Peninsula; material: soil | place: Antarctica | collected 2016
GGCTGGTTGCTGCGATGCAGGACCATGGCGTAATTCTGCCGCGCGGCGTGAAAGCTGGGCGCCAGTTCCAGACAGCGCTCGAGCAGGTGCAGAGCGTCCTCGTTGCGACCCAGGCGCGCTGCCACCTCGGCAAACATGCGGATCGCAGCCACGTCGGTCGGCGTCTGTTTCAAGTGCTCCCGCAACAGCGCTTCGGCCTCGGGAATACGGTTGTCGACCAGCGCGACCGCCGCGGCCAGCAGGCGCGGGTCATGCGTCGAATAACGCACGTGGTTGGTATATGCCGCGTCGGCAGCGGTCTGGTCCCCGGCTGCCATCAGGTGGTCGCCAAGCGCGCGCCAGGCTTGCGGCAGATCGGGCTTCAACGCCACGGCGTGCCGCAGAGCGTCGATGGCCTCTTGCCCGCGCCCGCTGCGTGCCAGTGTCAGTCCCAGATCGAGGTACACCATGGCCCACGTTGGCTGGACGCGCGCCAGTGGTTCAAGAATGTCGAGAGCAGCTTGAGTAGCGCCCTGCAGTGACCGTGCCGCCGCCAACAAACGCAGCGCAGCGGGGTGCTCCGCGGCCACCGCCAGGATTTCCTCGAGCTGCTCAACGGCCAACGCCGGATCGCTGGCCAGCAGGCGTTCGGCATGCGCCAATGCCTGTTCCAGGGTGCCGGTAGCCACCGTATCCGTCATGGTTTACGTTTCACTGCTGGCGCGACGTCCCTGCGTGCGCTGGATTCCGAACGCTGCCGCCCCATACCCCGATGCGACTCGTTGGCGACAGTAACGCGTCGCCAGCCTCCCGGCAAATGCGCGGCAACCCCGACCATCGCGCGCCGCCGCCGCGAACAATCCGATGTACACGCGACTCGTGCGCAAGCACACTAAGCGGCAGTGACACCATCTGTCGCCAGCGCGCACCTGCTGCCTTGGAACCTGGAGCTCATCATGCCCAACCCCACTCCGCACATGGACACCGCGCTCGAAGCGCTCGATCATGCGCATGCCTTGCCGCCACGCTATTACGTCGGCGAACAAATGCTGGCGATGGAGCGCCGCGCGGTGTTCGCCCGCAGCTGGCAGCCATTGGCACACCGGGAACAGTTGGCTGAGCCTGGCGATCACGTCGTTGGCGAAATTGCCGGCGTGCCGATCTTGCTGGTGCGCGACAAGGAAGGCGTGCTGCATGCGTTCCCAAATGTCTGTCGCCACCGCGCCGGCCCGCTGGCGTTGTGCAATGGCAAGGGCGCGCGTTCGTTGCAGTGCAAGTACCACGGCTGGACCTACACGCTCGAAGGCCAGTTGCGCAGCGCGCCGGAGATGCAGAGCGCGCCGGATTTCAACGTTGCGGACGTCCGCTTGCCGCCGCTGCGCGTACACGAATGGCAGGGGCTGGTGTTTGTGGCGTTGAGCGATGACGTGCCGGACTTCGACGAGGTCTATGCTGGCATCAGCGAGCACATTGCTCCGGTTGATCTGTCCGCGATGCGCTACCTGCGCAGTGTCAGCTATGACGTCGGTTGCAACTGGAAGGTGTATGTCGACAACTATGTCGAGGGCTACCACTTGCCGCACGTGCATCCCGGGCTGAACAAGCTGCTCGATTACCGTGCCTACGACACCGTGCTGGCGCCATGGTATTCGTTGCAGTCCTCGCCCTTGCGCAACAACGAGGGGCTGTATGGCGACGGGGGCGCGTTCTACTACTTCATCTATCCCAACGTGATGCTCAACATCCTGCCCGGCCGGCTGCAGACCAACCGCATTCTGCCGTTGGGGGCAGATCGCTGCCGGATCGTGTTCGACTACTACTACGGCCAGGATGAGGAGACGCAAGCGCGCATTGCCGCCGACCAGGACTTCAGCGACGAAGTACAGAACGAGGACATCGGGATTTGCGAGGCCGTGCAAAAAGGCTTGGCGTCCGGTTTCTACACGCCCGGCCACCTGTGCCCACGGCGCGAAGGCGGGGTCTGGCACTTCCAGAACCTGTTGCGCACGGCGTACGCCAGCCCTGCCGGTGAGTCTGCATGAAGCTACCCATGAGTGGAAAGTTTACCGCTTCGCGACACTGAGCCCTGACGGTTGGATCGCATATGTCGCTGACTGCATTGGGCTGGCTATTTACCTTTACTGGCAACACAAGGTATCGAGTTCCCGGTTTTCTACTGGGCCGGTCCCTTGGTCGTAGTGATCATCGTGGCCTCGATGCCAGCCCTCTTCAGTTTGGGCCGCAAGTTTTGTTCAACGCCCACGTAGCGCTCATGGATGCCAAGATGTCATCTGACCACTCGTTTGCAGCACACGGCTACGCCGCCGCTCAACGCCAGCGCTAGCCGATATGCCCGATAGCCACAAGATCGGCTTCTGGACCTGCACCGCGCTGGTCGTGGGCAACGTCATCGGCATGGGCATCTTCGTGCTGCCAGCATCGCTGGCGCCGTTCGGGTACAACGCGCTGATTGGCTGGACCGTGGTCACGCTGGGGTGCCTGGTACTGGCCAGAGTGTTTGCCTATCTCGCTCACGCCCTGCCGGACGCCGAGGGGCCTTACGGCTACATCCTCAACACGCTGGGCGAGCTGCCGGCGTTTGCGGCGATGTGGGCGTATTGGGTGTCGTTGTGGCTGACCAATGCGGCGCTCGCCACGGGCGTGGTTGGTTATCTGATCGTGGTGTTTCCCGAGCTGGGCGGCACCCATTCGGCGCTGTTTCCGCTGGCGCTATTGTGGCTGATCGTCATCGTCAATCTGTTCGGCGTACGCGCCGGTGGTCGCGTGCAGATCGTCACGACCGTGTTGAAGCTGCTGCCGATGCTGGCGATCGCCGTCCTTGGCGGCTGGGTGTTGCTGACCGCGCCGGGGAGTTATGTTGCGCACCCGCCGACTACACCGGTCACATTCGGCGGCGTGATGGTGGCCTCCACGATTGCCCTGTACGCGATGCTCGGGATCGAGTCGGCAAGTGTGCCGGCGGCACGCGTCGAGAATCCGGGCTACACCATCCCGCGCGCCACCATGACCGGCACGATCACCGTGGCGGTCATCTACATCATCGTGTCGGCGGTGCCGCTGCTGTTGCTGGGGCAGCAGGAACTGGGTGCGGCCAGTGCGCCATTTGCCTTGTTGCTGGAACGCTTTGGTGCTGCCGGATCCGGGCGGTGGCTGGCGTTGTTCGTGGTCATCAGCGGATTGGGGGCACTCAACGGCTGGACTTTGCTGGTCGGTGAGCTGACGCGCACGATGGCCAGCCGCGGCGTGCTGCCGGCACTGCTGGCGCGCAACAATCGGCATGGCGCGCCCGTCGCTGCACTGTTGGTCACCGGGTTGCTGGCGTCGGCCATGATCTGGATGAGCCACAGTCAGTCGCTGGTGGCAGCGTTCACTTTTCTCACTTTGGTGGTGACAGCGGCAAACCTGCCGGCGTATCTGGGCTGCGCGCTCGCGCTGCTGGTGTTGTGGCGGCGCCGCACGCCAACCTGCACCAGCCGCGCGGCGCTGCTTGCCGCCAGCGTCGGTGTGGCTTTCGTGATCTTCGTCTTTGTCGGCACCGGCCGCGAGCCGTTCCTGTATGCGCTGGCGTTATGCGCCGCCGGGTTGCCGCTGTATGGGTTGATGCGCCTGCGCCGCAGGAACGCAGCGCCGGTCGAGGTGATCCGCGAATGAGAGATCCACGTTACGACGTCCTGTTCACGCCGCTGCAGATCGGCCCGGTCACGGCGAAGAACCGTTTCTATCAAGTGCCGCATTGCAATGGCATGGGGCACGCCATGCCCATGGCGCACGCCGCGATGCGCGAAACCAAGGCCGAAGGTGGCTGGGGCGTGGTCTCCACCGAAGAATGCGAGATCCATCCGAGCAGCGATCTCACGCCGTATGTGGAGCAGCGCCTGTGGGACGACCAGGACATCCCGGCGCTGGCGCTGATGTGCGACAAGGTCCATGCCCACGATGCGCTGGCGGCATTGCAACTGGTGCATGGCGGTGTCGGCGCATCGAACTTGTATTCGCGCGAGACCTTGCTGGCGCCATCGCACCAGCCGTCCAAACACGGTTACCCGGCGCTGAGTTCCGACGCTGGCATCGTGCGGCGGCAGTGCGTGGCAAGCGCGCCGGGATGGATATCATTTATGTCTATGCCGGACACGACCTGACGCTGCTGATGCACTTCCTGCAACGTCGCCGCAACCAGCGCACGGATCAATACGGCGGCTCGCTGGAAAACCGCGTGCGCCTGCTGCGTGAAGTGTTGCAGGACACGAAAGATGCCGTCGGCGACACCTGTGCCGTCGCGCTGCGCTTTGCCACCGACGAGTTGCTCGGGCCCTGCGGCATGGAGGTGAACGAGGCCAAAGACATCGTCGCCATGCTGGCCGAGCTGCCCGACCTGTGGGACGTAAACCTCGCGGCGTGGGACAACGATTCGGTGCCTTCGCGCTTTGCCGGTGAGGGTGCGCAGGAGCCGTTCATCGACTTCGTCAAGCAACTCACCAGCAAGCCCGTGGTGGGCGTGGGGCGTTTTACTTCGCCAGATGCCATGGTGTCGCAGATCAAGCGTGGCGTGCTCGACCTGATCGGTTGCGCGCGGCCGTCCATCGCGGATCCATTTTTGCCGCGCAAGATCGAAGAAGGCCGCAGCGACGACATTCGCGAATGCATCGGCTGCAATATCTGTGTGGCGGGCGACATGACCATCTCGCCGATCCGCTGCACGCAGAATCCGACCATGGGTGAGGAGTGGCGCAAAGGCTGGCATCCGGAACGCATCGCGCCGAAGCGCTCGGCCAGCCGTGTGCTGGTGGTCGGCGCCGGTCCGGCGGGGTTGGAAGCAGCGCGTGCGCTGGGCCAGCGCGGCTACGACGTGAGTCTGGCCGAGGCGAGCAAGGAACTCGGTGGACGCGTCACCCGCGAAGCGCGTCTGCCGGGCCTGGCAGAATGGGCGCGGGTGCGCGACTGGCGTGTCGGCCAGATCGGCAAGCTCCCGAATGTGGCCGTCTATCGCGACTCGACGATGAGCCCACAGGACGTGCTCGACTTCGGTGCCGAACATGTAGTGCTTGCCACCGGTTGCCACTGGCGCCGCGATGGTTACGGACGCAGCAATGGTTTCGGTGTGGTTGACTTCGCGGACAATCCGCGCGTGTTCACGCTGGATGACCTGATGGATGGCCGCGTGCCCGAGGGTCGCGTGGTCGTCTTTGACGACGACGGCTTCTACTACGGCAGCGTCGCGGCCGAAATGCTGCGCGAGCACGGCTGCGAGGTGGTTCACATGACTCCAGACGACACTATCGCGCCGTGGAGCCAGAACACCTTGGGCTACCGCCATATTCGCAAGCGCATGGCCGCACTGAACATCGCCGCGCTGGTATCCCACAACATTGTCGGTTTCACTGGCAACACACTCACCGTGGAAAACGTCTGGGACACGGCCCGCCGCGAACTGCCTTGCGACGCACTCATCACCATCACCGCGCGCGCGCCCGATGACGCGCTGTATCAAGACTTGCTGCTGCGCGCGGCGGACTGGCCTGCCGCCGATGTGCAATCGGTGTGTTGTATCGGCGATGCCGACGCACCGGGCCTGATCGTGCACGCGGTCTACGCCGGTCACCGCTATGCGCGTGAGCTGGACGCACCCCGTTCTGGCGATGTCGCGTTCAAGCGGCATTTCCACACCGCAGACTCCGCTGATCCGTTGCGCGAGTCGGAAGCCTGAAAAAACCTGCATCGACTAATTGAGGGATTGCGGCACGGCACGATCGCAGCGTTCGTCGGTAGTCGTGGCTGCTGGTCTTGCTCAAGCCGTCGCGCGGTGCATCGTCGCCTGCGCGATGCGCCGCGCGGCGGGTGAATGCCGATCGCATACTTGGGCCCCGCTGAAGCTGCGCTTCGTGGTGATTGACGCTCAGTGTGCGGGCGCGATTTCTGGCACGCCAGGAGCGACGACGGTATCGGCTTTCAGTGCTTCACCGACACCGTCGACGTAAGTCAGTTGGCCACCCAATACGTGCGCTGGAGCGGTGTACGGATGCGGGCTGCTGTGTTTTGCATCAAGGATGTGGATAACTTCCACGCCGCGCAGCTTCAGCACGTCGGAAATCATGGAACGGTGACAGCGCCACCACACGGCTTCGGCGCACATGTAAGCCGTGCGCTGCGCGCTGGCGTACAGCAACAGTTCGTTTAATCCATCGGCAAATGCCGGGGTGGACATGTAGTCGGCGTAAGAGCGAAACGATGCGTTACGCCACGTCGTGTTGGGCGAGTCTTTGTTCACCCTTCGGCGGCCGCCAAGTTGCTGAAACCACTGATAGGCGATGCCGTGCGCTGGCAGCGATTCGGCCAGTGCTTCACGACCGAAGTGTGGATAGCGCCGCGAGCCGGGAAAGCTGCGCACGTCGGCAATCGCCTGAATGCCGTATTCCGTCAGCAGGCCGAGAAATTCATCGAACGTGCGCGTGGAGTGGCCGATGGTCCAGATCGTGCGCAGTCCCTTGTTGTCCACTTTCGCAGTGGTGCGCTTGGTCACGACTCAGTCCGCCTTGCTGACCTTGTGCAACGCGGCACCCTTGTGCAGCGCAATGTGCTCGGTCTTGTCGCTTTTGATCTCGTACTGCGGATCGGTTTCGCTGCAGCGGTGCGTGTGTCCTTTGTAGTCGGTGTCGCTGGTGTGCACCTTGATGATCTTGCCGCTGACGTGGCCCGCTTCCGAGTTCCAGCGCACGTGATCACCCACCTTGAATTCGTGACTCATCATCGTTCCTTGCAATGGATAACCCCGGCAGCAAAGCAGAACGCCTGTGCAAGCCGGGTAGAGGGAAGTGCACGTCCGGCGGCGGCGCCGCCGTTTGCGCCGGGTGTCGCACAATTGCCGCGCTCGACAGGACGCAGTTTGCACCGGTCCGTCAGTTCACCCCAAACGCAACAATTTGCGCACTGCGGCCAGGTTGCGGCGGCTGACTTCGGGCGCGACGTCCGTGCCATTCAGCCGCGCCAGTACGCGCCCGTCGGCCAGGGTTTTCAAGCCAAGCAGGCGTGCGGGCGGCACCAGACAGTTGCGGTGCAGGCGGATGAGTTGCTCGGGATAAGCCTCTTCCAGTTGGCGCAGCGATTCCTCGATCAGCAGCTCGCCGTCATGGTGGTGCACGGCGACATACTTTTCTTCGGCGAGCAGGCAGATCACGTCGCCCAGTGCGATGCGTATCTCCTCGCCGCGCAGTCGTCCGTGCAGGTAAATCGCCGGCGCACTGACGCCATCGGTGAGCCGTCTCTGCGCGCGCGCCAACGCTTCGCGCAGGCGCTCAAGCCGCACCGGTTTGAGCAGATAGTCGACCGCGCCCAGCTCGAACGCTTCCAACGCGTGGGTTTCGTAGGCGGTACAAAAGATCACGTGCGTTCGTGCGCGCCCAAGCAGCCGCTGCGCCAGCGCCACGCCATCGATGCCGGGCATGTTGATGTCCAACAGGACCACGTCCGGCGGCGATGTATTGATGGCGTTGAGTGCGGCCTCGCCATCACCGACGGCGCCGCTGATCTCCGCATCGGCACACTCCCCAAGCAACGCCGCAAGGCGCACGCGCGCCAGCGGTTCATCGTCGACGATCAGCACGCGCATCACTCGCGTTGTCCCGGCAGGTGCAGCACCACCACAAATTGCGACCCTTGCGGACCGACTTCCACGGTGGCCTGCGGGCCGTAACGATAGGCAATGCGCTGGCGCGCGCTGTCCAGGCCGTGGCCGTTGCCGCGGATCGGTGCCGTGTCCGGCAGCGGATTGCGAATCTCGATGCAGATGCCGGTACCTTCGCGCTGCCCGCGCAGCGTGACCTCGCCGCCACCGCGCAGGGGCTGGATACCGTGACGCACGGCATTCTCCACCAGTGGCTGCAACAGCAGGCGTGGCAGCGGAAACGCGGCGGGCAGATCATCCAGCTCGCGTTTGATCTGCAGACGCTCGCCCAGACGCAATTGTTCAATGCCGAGATAGCGCTCGACCAGCGCCAGCTCTTCGCCCAGCGTGCCGTCGCCCTGATCGTGCTGCCCGAGCGCGGCGCGAAACAGCTCGCACAAATCCTCCACCGTACGTTCGGCAGCGGTTGGATCGACGCGAATCAGGGCCGCGACGGTATTCATGCTGTTGAACAAAAAGTGCGGCCGGATGCGCGCCTGCAAGGCTTCCACTTGCGCCCGGGTGACCGCCGCCAGCCGGGTCTGCCACTGCGCCAGCACGTAAAAATAGCGCAGCATCGCCGCCCCCAGCAGCGCAGCAATGACCGCGTTGTCGCGTACAAACATGGCTGGGGGCGTAGTGAGCAGCCCCATTTGCAGCGCCCCATCGAGCCAGCCTGCCAGCGCGCTGGCCAGCAGCACGATCAGCACCATCAGCAGCCATACGCCAAAATACGGCAGGTGGCCGGGTAGCCGTTGCAACGCCGGACGCGACTTGCACAACGCTACGGTGATCACCAGCGCCAGCCAGGTGACAAACAGCATGCTCACGCTGTAGGTCGGCCAGTCGCGCCCCGCATCGCGCGCCAGCCACATCACGGTAACGGTCAGCGCGCCCACCACAAACAGCGCAAACAACGCTGGCAGATCGCAGAAGTTCGGCAGCGGGCTGTGTTCGCCCGGATCCTGCGCGCTGCTCGATGGAGTGATGGGTGGCATGCGGCAAGTATGCCGCAGCAGTTGAACGGCGTTGCGGCGTAGTGGAAAAGCCAAACGCCGGCGGGCAGTGCCCGCCCTACAGATCTCGTATCTCATTGGCTGCGGGGTGGTTTCGCCACTGTCGGGCAGGCAGTGCCCGCCGGCTGCTGTCGCCAGGCGTGGGTTCAGCGCACCCGCAGTCCCAACCAGGCGCGCAGGTCGTTGATTTCCTCCGCGCAGACGGCATGCGCCATTGGGTACGCGTGCCAGGCGACGGGCGCGGCATCGGTACCACCGGGTCGGCGCTGCCGTGACCCCAGAAGATCGGCGTGGCAGCATTCGCAGCATGGCGCTCGGCGGCGAGCGTCGGGTGGATCGGCACGTACGTGGACAGCGCGACGATACCGCCCAGCGTCTGCGCGTGCCGCAGCCCGGCGGCCAGCGCGATGGCACCGCCTTGCGAGAAGCCTGCGAGCACGATGTGCGCGCTTGGCACGCCGCGTCCGTGTTCGCGCGCGATGAGCGTTTCCACCTCGGCGATGGAAGCGCGAATGCCGGCTTCGTCCTGCCGTGCCACCAGGTCGGCGGCAGCAATGTCGTACCACGCGCGCATCGGCATGCCACCGTTGATGGTTACCGGCCGCACTGGCGCGTGCGGAAACACGAAGCGCAGCGCCGGCCACGCTGGGTCCACCAACTGCGGCACGATCGGCGCAAAGTCGTTGCCGTCGGCGCCCAGGCCGTGCAGCCAGATCACGCTGTGGGTTGGGTTGACGGCGGTTTCGTGTTCGACAGTGGGCAAGGTCATCAGGGTGCTCGGCAAGCTTGCGGTGGGAACGACGTTTGTGGGAGCGAATTCAGTCGCGATGTTTCAGGCCAGTTCACCATATCAAGCAGGGCTGAGCATCATCACTGAAGTCGCTGCGCCGGTGACAGCCGCAGTGGTCGGCTCCGCGATTCTCTGCGCAAGGGATCGCGGGTTATTTCGCCGCACCTGCATCTGCACCCGCATCGCCATCCAGCCCCAGCTCGTGCGCAAAAAAAGTCAGCCCGATCGCCGTGTCGCCCACGCGCTGACTGAACGGCGCGCCGATGCCATGTCCCGCGTGCATGCGCGTCAGCAACATGATCGGCTGCCTGGAACTGGTGGCGTTTTGCAGTGCGGCGGCAAATTTGCGCGATTGCCACGGCGCCACGCGCGGGTCGTTTTCGCCGGTGGTCAGCAGCACCGCGGGGTAGGCGGTACGTGGCTGCACGTTCTGCAATGGGGAATACGCCAGCGTGGCTGTGAACTGTGCAGCATCGTGGACCGTGCCGTACTCGGGGATGTTGTAGCGGCCGTTGGCAAACACGGTTTCGTGTCGCAGCATGTCATGGATGCCGACCTTGGCCATCACGGCGCGGTAATCCGCGGGGTGCTGCACGATCTGTGTGCCCATCAGCAGGCCGCCGTTGCTCGCGCCCAGGATGCCCAGGTGCGCACGGTCGGTCCAGTGCGTGGCGAACAGCGCCAGCGCTGCGGCGTGGAAGTCATCAAAGACATTTTGCTTGAGCAGCTTTTGCCCTTCCGCGTGCCAGTCCTGACCGTTCTCGTTGCCGCCGCGAATGTTGGCGTAGGCAAGCACGCCGCCATGTTCCAGCCACGCCAGATTGGCCCCGATGAAGCCGGGCTTGATCGGAATATCGAAGCCGCCGTAGCTGTACAGGATGGTGGGTCGCGTGCCGTTTGGCGTGGTGCCGGGCAGCGACAAAACGGTCACGGGAATCTTCGTGCCATCCTTCGCGGTGCCATCAATGCGCTGCACGACCACCTTGGAGTAATCGGCGGCCGGTTTGACCTCGAATACGGATTTCAGTGTGCCGCTGCGGCCGTCGTACTCCTCCCAACGCTCTGGGGTGGGCCAGCCGCTGTAGCTCAGCAGCGCCTTGTCCTGACCGGACTCCGAGGCGATGCCACCAATGCCGATACCGCTCGCCGGCAGCGGCAATCGGCGTACAAATTGTGCGTTGGCGGCGTATTGCTCCACCCACCAGTCCGGACCCCAACTGCGTACGACGAGAAACCCGCTACCAAGTGGAGCGATCTTTTGCACCGCGCCGTCGCGCTGGGCCAGCACCGGCGTCACCTTGCCGTCGGGATCGATGGCGAGGATCTTGCCGCGCGGCGCGTCCTTGAACGCCGCAACATATAGACGTCCAGACACCCAGGCAGCGGTA
>CAJDTO010000080.1_pt1 | contig 10769 bp, 8 predicted proteins | sample 7389821 | NCBI WGS metagenome assembly CAJDTO01 (sample SAMEA7055651, study PRJEB34461) | soil metagenome | biome: terrestrial ecosystem; feature: Peninsula; material: soil | place: Antarctica | collected 2016
GGTGTTGCGTAACGGCGCGGTATTCGAGCAGGCGGGCGTCAACTTTTCGCGGGTGTCCGGGCAGATGCTGCCGCCCAGTGCCACGGCGCACCGGCCGGAGCTGGCTGGCGGCAGTTTCATCGCTACCGGGGTGTCGCTGGTGCTGCATCCGAAGAACCCGTACGTACCCACCACACACGCCAATGTGCGCTATTTCGAGGCCAGCAAGGAGGGCCTGGAGCCAGCATGGTGGTTCGGTGGCGGCTTCGACCTGACCCCGTTCTACGCCTACGCTGACGACGTGCGCGATTGGCACCGCACAGCGCGTGATCTTTGCGTGCCATATGGCGCAGGCGTCTATCCGCGTTACAAGCAATGGTGCGACGAATACTTCTATCTGAAGCATCGTGACGAAACCCGCGGCGTCGGCGGCTTGTTTTACGACGACCTGAACGCGGGCGGCTTCGAGCGCTGCTTCGCCTTCACCCGCGATGTAGGGCAGGGCTTCCTCGATGCGTATCTGCCGATTGTCGCGCGGCGCAGGGACACACCGTACGGCGAGCGCGAACGTGAGTTCCAGCTATACCGGCGGGGCCGCTATGTGGAATTCAATCTGGTTTACGATCGCGGCACGTTGTTCGGTTTGCAATCTGGCGGGCGTACCGAATCGATCCTGATGAGCCTGCCGCCGTTGGTGCGTTTTGCCTACGCCTATGCTCCGGAACCGGGTTCCGCCGAAGCGCAACTGGCCGCGTACCTCAAACCGCGCGATTGGCTGCCATAAGCCAAGCGCAGCGTCGGTCTGCCGTAGGGCGGGCACTGCCCGCCAGCTTTGGATTTGGCAGTGCAGTTGCGAATCGCGACAGTGCGGCGGGCAGTGCCCGCCCTACGGCGCGATAGCGGGTTGTTTGGACCCGTTTCAGGGATGGCGTTTGACGAGGCGTTTCCCACCGCGGCGCGCACGTCGGCGCTTCGGTCACGTTGACGTTACGGCGCTGCACCACTGAACTTCACCACGGTGGCACCTTTCACTGGTCCGATCTGCGCGCTGTCGCTGACCTTCAGCACCACGTCGCGGCGAAATTCCAGGGTGCCTTGGACCACCGCGTGTGGGCCGATGACGACCAGCGGGGTGCTCGCGTTCCAGTGAAACCAGCCAGTGAGCTTGTTGACCAGGATGCCGCCTTCCACGCGCGAATCGGCGCCCACGCTGATGTCGCCGCTGACGGTCTCGATGCCACCGCCAACATGCGCGCGATCCAGCGTGATGGTGCCATTGACGTTGCTCAGCTTGCCGCTGACCTCGGCACCCGCGGCCAATTGCATGCGGCCGTTCACCGAGCTGACGGCACCCGTGACACGGCTGCCCGCCGCCAAAGTGATGCTGCCGTTGACCGTGTCCAGCGATCCTGCCGTGGCGTGGTCGCCAAGCTGGATGGAGCCATTGACGGTGCTGGCGTCACGCACATGGGCGCCGGCATTGATATGCACCGAGCCATTGACCGTGCTGACCGCACCGGCACTCTGGCCGGCTTCGACCAGTACCGAACCGTTGACCTTGCTGATGTCGCCGCTTTGCGCCATGACCAGGCCGGACAGACCGAGGGCCAGCGCGACGAGCAGCAGGGCGCGTGAAGTGTGATGCATGGCAGTCTCCGTAGTGGGGAACATCTGGGGCAATAGCGAAGCGAGCTCTGCGCCGCCGGGCATGTCCGCAAATGCGTACAGCGCCGCGCGATGCATCGCGTCCTCCGCCAACTCCACTAGTCTGAGATGCCCGGTCGACGCCGATGGTTGCCATGACCTGTGGCATGGTACGAGTTTGACGCCGTCGCGTTGCCGCCGCACCATCACCGGTTTAGCGCACTTTGATGATGGAAAGCCCATGCACAAACTCGTGTTCATTCGCCACGGACAATCGCAGTGGAATCTCGACAACCGCTTCAGTGGCTGGGCAGACGTCGATCTCACCACACAAGGTGAGGTGGAAGCAACCGATGCAGGCCACCTGCTCAAGGACTCCGGCTACGCGTTTGATGTTGCGCATACTTCAGTACTCAAACGCGCCGTGCGCACGTTGTGGGGCGTGCAGGACGCGATGGACGCGATGTGGTTGCCGGTGCTCACCGACTGGCGTCTCAATGAACGCCACTATGGCGCGCTGACCGGGCTGAACAAGGCCGATACCGCAGCCAAGTACGGCGAGGCGCAGGTCAAGATCTGGCGCCGCAGCTACGACGTGCCGCCACCGGCGTTGGAGCGTGCGGCGAATGCGGCAGTCAACGATCCGCGCTACGCCGCGCTGGCGCCCAGCCAGATCCCCGACACGGAATGCCTGAAAGACACCGTGGCCCGGGTCTTGCCGTACTGGCACGAAGTGCTGGCGCCGGCAGTGCAAGCGGGCCAGCGGGTGTTGGTGGTCGCACACGGCAATTCGCTGCGCGCGATGATCAAATATCTGGACAAGGTTTCCGACGCGGCGATTGTCGGGTTGAACGTACCCAACGGCGTGCCGCTGGTATACGAGTTTGACGTCAGCCTGCAGCCATTGCGTCATTACTATTTGGGGGACGCCGCCGCCATTGCTGCCAAGACTGCGGCGGTAGCGAATCAAGGCAAGGCGAAGTAGCCCGAGTCGTGGCTGTCGCAGGAGCCGGTTTGCGGGGGATGCGAATGTGGGCCGGGATGACAGGCGTCATCCACGATCGCTGAAGGACCACACTCGCGCCATCGGCGTTACTCGTTCAAGCTGGGTACGGATTTCTCACCGGGTCTGACCCATGTCCCCCCACCTGATGACTTACGCAATCATGCTGCCGCTGCTGGCGTTGCTGATCTGGCGCCGGGTGCGGCGGCAGTTTGGTCGTCAGCCGATCCGGCGCAAGCGCATGCTGGCGCGCGTGGTGGTGTTTTCAGTCATCGGCGCACTGCTCGCCATGAGTGGGTTGCACAACGCGCATCTGGCCGCAGGCCTGCTGGGCGGCGTGTTGTTGGGTGGTGGCGTGGGGTTGGTGGGAATCCGCCTGACGCGATTCGAGGTCGATCCGCAACGTGGTGATTGCTATGTGCCGAACGCGTGGCTCGGCGCGCTGCTCACGGCCCTGCTGCTCGGACGCTTGGCGTGGCGTTTTCTGGTGTTGTCGCCGCGGTTGCAGCACGGCTTGCAGCCGCCGGGTGCATCGGCTGGCGGCTTCGGCGCAGTGCCGATCAGTTACACCTCCAGCGCGTTGACCATGCTGGTGATTGGTTTGCTGGTCGGTTACTACATCGTCTATTACAGCGGCTTGCTGATCCATCACCGGCGCTTCCAACGCACCCAATTGCATGCCTGACTCTTTGCGCGCTCATGGTTTGTGTCCCATGCGCGGTGAGCGGCGTTCGCGCGCGCCGATCCTGGGCGCGACACGCCCGGGTCGGCGCTGTCGGTAGCTTCGCGTGCAGCGCCTCCGGATCAGGGCGTGATGCTGACGTCGATCTCGACGTGGTAGAGCCGAACCACGTGGCGAAGCAGGTGGCGACCGACGTGGCAGGTTGCACTTCGAGCGCACCTGGCGTGCCGTCATGGCGCACGTCGGCGACCAGGGTGAACGACGATTTGTCGGCCGGGGCGTTGTCGCGGATGCAGGTTTTCAAGGCGTCAGTGGTTGGGCCATTGAGCTGCGCCCACAGGGCTTTCTGGTACGCCGGGCCGGTGCTGCCCGCTTCGATCAGTTTGCCGCGCAGAACCCGTGCGGTGAAGCTGGCGGCGGGCGCGGCGGAGGCAACGGCAGTGGCTGGCGTCGCCGGTGTGGCGGATAACGCCATTGGCGTGCCGAGCAGGAGAGCTAAGACGAAGGGAATGATCACGCATGGCTCCGGTGCCGAGGTGTGTCCGACTGTAGCAGCGCGTCGGTGCGGGTTGGCGTGGATCGGGATCACTCTGCGCGGTGGGGCAAGGCGAGATATTCCTCGCTGCGCATTTCGATCAGGCGCGATTCGGTGCGTCCGAATGCGGCGCGCAGGCGCTGGCCTTCGTAGAGTTCGGTGATCGGTGCGGCGGCAGACAGCACCAGCTTGACGCGGTGGTCGTAGAACTCGTCCACCAATTGCACGAAGCGCTGCGCGGGGTCTTCGCTGTACACGGTGAATTGCGGCACGTTGGCGACAATGATGGTCGGACCGGCCTTGGCCAGTGCGATGTAATCGGCGACTGCGCGTGGGCCGTCGCAGAGAGCGGCAAAGTCGAACCACAAAATATTGTCGGCACGCTTGACCAGCGGAATGTCGCGGCCAAGCACATGCAGCGCGCCGCCTGCGCATATCGCACCGCTCGCCTGGCTGGCAAAGATGCGCTCCAGCGCGCGCTGCGCCTCGGCCCCGGGTGGCGTGAGGTACACCGGCGCTTGTGCCAGTGCACGCAGGCGCCAGTCGTGCGCGGATTGCATTTCCTGCACATGACAACGCTGTTCCAGCAGGGCGATCGCGGGCAGAAAACGTGCGCGCTGCAAACCGCCGGCGTATAGCTGAGCCGGTGGGGTGTTGGACGTGGTGACCAGCATGACGTTGCGCGCGAACAGTGCGTCCAGCAGGTTGGCCAGGATCATCGCATCGCCGATGTCGTTGACCAGAAACTCGTCCAGACACAGTACGCGGCAGCGTGAGGCGAGTTCCGCAGCAACTTCGATCAACGGGTCTTGGCGCTGGCCCAGTGCGCGCAAGCTGTCGTGCACCTCACCCATGAACCGGTGGTAGTGACGACGCAAGGCGACGCCATGCGGCAGACTGGCCGCAAACAGATCCATCAGAAACGTCTTGCCACGGCCTACCGTGCCCCACAGATACAGCCCCGGAACGGGGGGGGCGGATTCGGTGCTGAGCAAGGATTTCAGTCGATCGAACAAGCCGCTACCCGACTCAGTGGCTGCACACAATGCGGCGTGCATGCGATCAAATTCCGGCAGCATGGCGAGTTGCGTCGGGTCCTCTTCCCAGCGATGCGCGGCAACGCCTTCGCGATAGCGGGCGCTGGGCGCCAGGGGCGTAGTTTCAAGCATGGATTGGTCTGTACAGAATGCGGGTCAGGGATACAGCACGTGCTTACGCGTGGCGTAGTGGCGGCAACCAGTCACGCACGGCGTGTTTGATTGCGCCGCGCAGATCCATCATCCGGCGGTGGAAGAAATGGCTGGTTTCTGGCATGCGGACCAGCTCGGGAGGCTGCTTGAGGGTGGCAATCCAGGCAAACACAGCTTGTGGGTCGACCACTTCATCGGCTTCGCCCTGGATCAACAGCCATGGGCAGGTCGGCAACACGAGACGATCCAGGGGGCGCATGCCGATCGGTGGTGCAATGCTGATCAACGCATCGGCGCGCAGGCGCGCGGCGTTGCGCAGTGTCACATAGCCGCCAAACGAAAACCCGGCGAGCCACACCGCGTCGTGCGGGCGCAGCGCACGCACCCACGCCACCACGGCCGCCAGGTCGTCGCCTTCACCGTTGCCCTCGTCATACACGCCGGTCGATTCGCCGGTGCCGCGAAAATTGAAGCGCACCGTGTCCAGCCCCGATTCGCGCAGCGCGCGCTCAGTCATGGTCACGACCTTGTTGTGCATGGTGCCGCCCTGCTGCGGCTGCGGGTGGCAAATCACCGCCACGCCGCGCCGGGCACACGCCGGCGCGGCGACGTCGCTCAGGGTTTCCAGCTTGCCGCTCGGGCCATCGAGCATGAAGCTGGCGGCGCTGTCAGGAAAACTGACGGGCGCCGAGGGGAGCATTGCAGGAGTCATGCGCCGATGATAGCTGCCTTCCATGGCTGGCCGTCAGCGTGCCGATATCGGTATGGGGTGACGGCTGCATCGGCGGTTGCCACTCGCGCCGGCCCCGCTGCGGGCTGAACCCACGCCCACGACCAGCGCAACATCACCCCGATGGCCGCAAATGCCTGGCCATCTGCGGTGGCAAACATGGCTAAGATGCCGTGCCAGAGCTTGAGTCCGTACCGGGGGACTTTTCGGACATGCCAATCATCGTATTCCGTTCGTTGCGCGCCGGCGCCGTGCTGACGGGCGCGGGCTTGTTCTTCGTTGCATGCGTCTGGCTGACCGCTGGCGCAGAGCCGGTAGGCCAGCAACAAATGTTCGTGTTGAGCTTGATGCTGTGCACGCTCGGCGTGTTGACGTGTGTGCTGGCGCGTCCAGCAACGGCGCTGGTGGTTAGTGGTGGCCTGTTTGCGGCGTTGAAGTTCATCTCGGTGTTGAAGCTGCGCTATCTCGATTCCGCACTGATGCCGTCCGATTTCATCTATTTCGCCGGGACCAGCCTGGTCGATACGCTGCGCCATTACCCCCACCTGTATGCGCTGGGTATCGGTCTGTGCGTGGGCGTGCCGGTGCTGTTGTGGCTGGTCTGGCGCGGTGACGTGCGCTGGTGGCGCGGTCGTCGTTGGTGGGTCGCTCTGGCGCTGCGCGGCGGCGGCGCCGCGCTGTTCGCGTTGGCGTTCTGGGTGTGCTTGCTGCCCCAAGGCGTGTTTGCGCAGATCCATGCCCGCAACGCGTGGGAGAAGATGTCTGACGACGCCCAGTTGACGAATTTCTTCGTCAACATCAGTGACGCCGATGTGCACCTGCCGGCGATGAGTGACGCCGATGTGGCGGAGCAGCAGTGGGGTGCAACCGCGCACACCGAACCCTGGCCAACCCACCAGCCATACCCTGATATCGTGCAAGTGCTGGAAGAGAGCACGTTTGACCCATCCAGCTTCGCCGTGTGCACGGTGCCGCAGTGCCGCGTGCGCATGTTCCACGTCGATGGCAGCACGCGCGGGCATGGGGTGTTGCGCGTGCACACCTTTGGCGGCGGCACGTGGGTCAGCGAGTTTGCCGCGCTGACCGGCATGCCGCAGGATATTTTCGGGCCTGGCGGCATGTACGCACCGTACGTGCTGGCGCCTCACGTGCATGATGCGCTGGCGTGGCAACTGCGCCGCCTCGGCTACACGACGATTGCGGTGTATCCCACGGCCGGCAGTTTCATCAACGGGCGCAACGCATACCACGCCTACGGTTTCGACCATTTGTACGATGCCAGCGAACTGCACCTGGATGAGTGGGAAGAGACCGACGCACAGATGTTCGCCGCGGCCAAGCGCGCGTACGACATGGTGAAGAAACCGGGCCGGCCGGTGTTCGTGATGATCCTCACCCTGAACCAGCACGGCCCGCATGATGAAGACCCGCGCGCCAAGTTGCCCGCACCGTACAATCGCGGCGTGCTGCGTGGTTTGAGCAAGAGCGCGGCGCTCAACTTCGACACGTATCTGGCACGTCTGCAGGCATCCGATGCTGCCATGCGTGGACTGGAACACACGTTTCTGGATCGAGCGCAGCCAACCGTCCTGCTGCATTTTGGCGACCACCAACCGTCTTTTGATGGGCTGATCCGTGACATGCCGCGCACGCTGGCGCCAGCGCTGCGCCCATACCGCGACTACCTCACCTATTACATGCTGAAAACCAATTTCGCCGGGCCGCAATTGCCGGCGTACCCGATGCTGGACATCGCGTTGCTGCCCAGCATGGTGCTGCAAGCCGCTGGCTTGCCGACCGATCCCTATTTCTCCGCCTCCGCCGCACTACGTGCTCGTTGCAACGGCTTGTATGTCGACTGTGCCGTACCCGGCATGCTCGAGTCGTACCATGCTTGGGTGATCGAGCACCTGCATGTTTACGAATGAGCGCGCCAAGCATGCCGAGCACCCCCCGTAACATGCTTGGCTGCCGATGACGGTCGCCCGCACCGCACGCGAGTTGCCGCTGGCCACCCAGGTACAGGTCATTGCCCATCGTGGCGCCAGTGCGTGCTTTCCCGAACACACGCTCGCCGCCTACACGCAGGCGGCACGCGATGGCGCCGATTTCATCGAGCCGGACCTGGTCATGACTCGCGATGGCGTGCTGGTCGCGCGGCACGAGAACGCCATCAGCACGACCACCGACGTCGCCGCTCACGCGGAGTTTGCCGCGCGACGCAGACGCAGGACGATAGACGGCCAGACGTCCGTTGACTGGTTCTGCGAGGACTTCACCTTGGCCGAGTTGCAGACGCTGCGTGCGCGCGAACGCTTGCCCGCATTGCGTGGAACGCGACACGACGATGAGTTTGCCATCCCCACGTTGGCGCAGATCATTGCGCAAGCGGAACGCGACGCCTCAGCGCGTGGCCGCGTGCTGGGCATCATTCCCGAGATCAAGCACAGCAGTTATTTCCGCGACGTCGGTCTGGCGATGGAAGATTTACTGCTGGCTTCCTTGGCGGACCATGCTTACACGCGCCGCGCACCGGTGGAGATCCAGTCGTTCGAGGCCGGGAATCTGCGCTACCTGCGCACGCAGATCGGTCCCACGCGCGGAAATATTTGCCTGTTGCAGTTGCTTGACGCGCCAGCGCTGCAGCCGTGGGATGTCGTTGCCGCTGGCGGCACGCTGGACTATGCGCAAATGATGACGCCCCGTGGTCTGCGCGACATTGCGAAGTATGCGGACGCCATCGGCCCGGAGCGCCGCGCTGTCGTGCCGCTGGATGCCGCTGGCGCATTTGCCCCACCCACAACGCTCGTGCGTGACGCACACGTGGCAGGGCTGGAGGTGCACGCTTACACCTTTCGTCCCGAAAATCATTTTCTGCCCCGCAGCCTGTGGTTGGGCAGCGACCCGACCACCGTCAATGCGGCCGGCGCCATCGCGGAAATACAGGTTTGTCTGGATGCCGGCATCGATGCGTTCTTCACTGATGCACCTGCGCTGGGGCGTGCGGCCGTGGACAGGTACTGACCTGTGGCGTGCTGGGGGTCGCTGTTCGTTGGGCCGGAAAGGACAGGCTCGCTGCCGTCCTTCTGCTGCGCGTCGTAGCCAATCTGCGCGGCGCGCACCGCAGCCGATCGGGCGTGTGGCGCGGCAGAGTGTCGTACAGCGCACGGCATCGTTGTGCCGGGTCTGTGTATGCAACGGAACACGGACGCAATGCGTTTTTTTCGCCAGCCAGTGCGCCCACAAGACCGTTGCCGGCCAATTGCAGCTTGCAAGCGCGTGGGCGCTCCGGCCGTTGGCCAGCGTACGCTGGCGAATGGATTATCGCCGACTGCCAATGCGGATGGCTGACGGTCCGGCGCGGACCGCGCGGTCGCGGCCGCTGGTCTTGGCTTGGCGCATGGCTTGATCGGCCCGTGCCAGCAACACTTCGACCGCGGCGCACGCGTCGCCTCTGCATTCGGCAATGCCGATGCTGATGGTCAAGGGGCCGTTTGGGCGCTGGATCTGGCTGGCGGCCAGGCGCAGTTGCTCAGCGCGATCACCGGCTTGCTGCAAACCGACTCCGGGTAGCAATAGCGCAAATTCCTCGCCACCCATACGGCCGATCAGATCAGTTGGTCGACTGTGCGTGCGCAACGCGGTGGCCAGTGCAATCAGCACGGCGTCGCCGGCGGCGTGACCGTAGTCATCGTTGATCTGCTTGAAGTGGTCGGCGTCAACGTACAGCAGCGATGCCGTTTGCTGCTCGCTGTACGCCGCGACCAGGGCGCTGCGCGCCAACTTGAGAAATCGGTTGCGTTGCAGCAGGCCGGTGAGCCCGTCAGTATTGGCCTGCTCGCGCAGGCGTTGCTCCAGGTGGAACTGTGCAAGCAGCGTGCGCGCCATGAACGCACGCAACACGATCGACAGCATGATGGCCACACCCAACGACATGATGTATTGATCGATGTGTGTGGCGTCGACCCGACCCAGCATCAGCACGGATAACGGGCCAAGCGCGCACAGCGTCATGGCGGCAATGAAGTCCCAGCGCCCCGACCAGATCACCGACGATGCCACGGGCAGCAGCAATCCCAACATGACCCACGCCTGTCCGGGTGCCACGCCGACGGCGTTGACGCTGATAGCGACTTCCAGCACAAACAGGCAAGCAAGGGCGAGCAGGCTGAGTGGCGCGGGTTTGTGCGTGCGCCGTGCGGCCAAGGCGATCAACGCCAGTGGCACTGCCAGCAGCAACCCCCAGCCCGACGCGGCTGCGGTGATCCCCGGAATACGCACAATCGTTGCGACGAAGTACAACACCACCGCCATCAGCAACAGCGCGCGGATCATCGGGGCCATGCGCTTGGCCAAGTAGCGCGCATTTTGCTTGCGCTGTTGAGTGGTCTCGGCGCGGCGATTGGCAAATAGCAGATACATGCGGTGTTGTCGTACCAGAAGAATGAAGGCGGTGAGCCAAAGGTCGGGATTCGGCAGAATTACTATGTGGTGTGGTCGTGACCTTTGGCAGAGGTCGATGGTCTGCAGGCGATTTAGCATGGCAAGTGTGAAAATCGTGCAGCGGCGCGGCCTTGGTGCGCCTCGAATTCACCCCCGCCGGTTGGTGGCGTCGCATTAGCTCTGCAGCACATTTCCGGCGCGCGCCCCGGCCTGTCCTGTCCCTCGTCGTCGGTTGGAGTAAGCGTTGAAAATTTCCGGTCTTTCGGTACTGTTTGCTTTGGGATTTGGCCTCGGTGGCGGTGTCGCACTCGCCGACGTTCCGCCGCCGCAGGACGTGCCCTATCCGGGCACGTTGCAGATCAAGGTTGACGCAACTGACCTGGCACAGCGCATCTTCCGCGTGCATGAAGCGGTGCCGGCGCAACCTGGTCCGCTGACGCTGCTGTATCCGCAATGGTTGCCGGGCAATCATTCGCCGACCGGTCCCATCGACAAACTGGCCGGCCTCAAGATCAGTGCCAACGGCCTGCCACTGACGTGGAAGCGCGACCCGCTGAACGTGT
>CAJDTO010000085.1_pt1 | contig 10739 bp, 9 predicted proteins | sample 7389821 | NCBI WGS metagenome assembly CAJDTO01 (sample SAMEA7055651, study PRJEB34461) | soil metagenome | biome: terrestrial ecosystem; feature: Peninsula; material: soil | place: Antarctica | collected 2016
ACGGAAGGTGACCTCGTGCTGTTGACCGGGCATGCTGGCGGCTCGTCAGGGTCGTGCGGGCCATTATGCACGGCACGGACAATTGCACGAGAGCGCTGTCGATAGAATGGGATTCGCCGGCTGGTGTCGGTCGTCACCCGCGCCTGGCGAACGAACAATACCGGCGCCCGCGCAAAAAAACGTACATCGAAGACAGGACCACCGTTTGCGACAAAGGCCCACTCAGACGTTGAAACGGAAGTGCAGGACATCGGCCTCGCGCACCAGATAATCCTTGCCTTCCAGCCGCAGTCGGCCGGCTTCCTTGGCTCCGGCTTCGCCGTGGTATTTGATGAAATCGTCGAACGCAACGGTCTCCGCGCGAATGAAGCCGCGCTCGAAATCAGTGTGAATCACGGCCGCTGCCTGCGGCGCAGTGGAGCCGGCACGTACCTGCCAGGCCCGGACTTCCTTCTCGCCCGCCGTGAAATAGGTCTGCAGGCCGAGCAACGTGTAGCCGGCGCGGATCACTCGGTTCAGGCCCGGCTCGTCCAGCCCCATGTCGCGCAGAAACTCATCGCGATCGGCCTCTTCCAGTTGCGCCAGCTCCTCCTCGATGGACGCACACACCGGCACCACTTCTGCGCCCTCGCCGGCGGCATGGGCGCGCACAACATCCAGCAACGCGTTGTTCTCGAAACCATCATCGGCAACATTGGCGATATACATCAATGGTTTCAGCGTCAGCAGAAACATGTCGCGTACCAGCGCCTTTTCCTCAGCGCCCAGGCCGATGGAACGCGCCGATTTGCCCTCGCTAAGCGCGGCAACCAGTTGCTCCAGCACGGGCTTCTTGGCCAGCGCGTCCTTGTCGTTCGCTTTCGCCGCACGCTCCGCCTTGTTCAGCGCCTTTTCCACCGATTCCAGGTCCGCCAGCGCCAACTCGGTATCGATGGTGTCGATGTCGGACAACGGGTCCACCTTGCCGGCAACGTGGATCACGTCACCCTCGAAACAGCGCACCACGTGGGCAATCGCATCCACTTCGCGGATGTGTGCCAGAAATTTGTTGCCCAGGCCCTCGCCCTTGGAGGCACCTGCCACCAGGCCGGCAATGTCGACAAACTCCATCGTGGTCGGCACGATCCGCTGCGGGTGAACGATCGCGGCCAGTTGTTCCAACCGCGGATCAGGCACCGGGACGATGCCGACGTTCGGCTCAATCGTGCAAAACGGGAAATTCGCCGCGGCGATACCCGCCTTGGTCAGCGCATTGAACAACGTGGACTTGCCAACGTTGGGCAAACCGACAATGCCGCATTTGATGCCCATGGTAACTCCCGGAAAAATGATAAAGACCGCAAACGCTCGCGCCGCGAGGCGCAGGTGGCAAGCATGGCACCAGCATCAGCACATCAGGTACGTCGGCGCCAGTGCACGACACCGAGTGGTGGCTGAACCACGATCACTTGCCCGGCGCGCCCGACTCCGGAATGTGCTCACCACTCGCGGTACCTGTCGTGTGCAGCTGCTGCATCGCCTTGTCGAACTGGCCACCCACCGTCAGCGGCAGTACATGCAGCGCGCGCGTGATGGCATCAGTGATGGCGTCCTCATCGATAGCCGAGGGCCGTCCAAGTACCCAGTCGATGACGCGGCTGCGATCACTTGGATGGCCAATGCCCAGACGCAGGCGGTGAAACTGCCCGTGACCGAGCTGCGCGATGATATCGCGCAAACCATTGTCACCACCGTGCCCGCCGTCAAACTTCAGGCGCGCAGCACCGGGGGGCAAATCCAGATCGTCATGGACGATCAGACAGCTCGCCGGCTCGATCTTGTAATAGTGCAACGCGGCAACTACCGCGCTGCCGCTCTTGTTCATGAACGTGGCCGGCTTGAGCAACCACACGGGCGCGCCGCCTATGTCGATCCGGCACACTTCGCCCTGCAATTTGCTGTCAAAGCGGAACCGTGCACCGGCGCCACTGGCCAGCGTGTCGGCAAAACGAAACCCGGCGTTGTGCCGTGTGCGCAAGTATTCCGTACCGGGATTGCCCAGCCCGACGATAAGTTGCAAACCTGTCATGCCCGCAGTCCGCAGCGACAGCCCGCACGTCATCGACGCGCGGGCCGCAGCGGCTTACTTCTTGTCGTCTTTCTTGGGTGCAGCAGGCTTGTCGTCCTTCTTGCCTGCAGCGGCCGGGGCAGCGGCACCTGCCGCACCAGCAGCGCCCGCAACCGGCGCGACGACTTCGGCCGGAGCCTCGTCCACTTCCTCGTGCATGAGGTTGGCGGTGACCACAACCACATCGCTGCTCTCATCGACAATCTGCAGCACCAACTCGACATTGGGCGGCAACTGCACCTTGGACAAGTGGATGATGTCACCGACCTTGAGCTCGGCCAGATCGACGTCGATGTACTCGGGCAGATCCTTCGGCAAGCAGGAAACTTCCACCTCGGTGAGGTTGTGCGAAATCACCACACCCGCCGTCTTCGCCGCCGGCGACATTTCCTTGTTGAGGAAATGCAGCGGCACGCTGACGCGCAAGGCTTCCTTCTCGTTCACGCGCAGGAAATCCATGTGCATCATCAACTGCTTGAACGGATGCTTCTGCCAGTCACGCACCAGCACCTTCTGCACCTTGTCGTCGACGTTCAAGTCAAGAATCGAGGAGAAGAACCACTCATTCTTCGATGCCAGCAAAATGGTGTTGTGCAGGATCTGGATACTCTCCGGCGGCTGGCCGGCGCCGTATACGACAGCAGGCACGAAACCCGCATGACGCAGGCGGCGGCTCGCACCTTTCCCCTCGTCTTTGCGGCTTTGCGCCTTGATTTCATGAGACTTTGCCATTTTGTTGCTACCTTGGTTGGTGTGTGCCGCCTCGCGGCGGCTGGGTGACTTCCTCGCGACCAGGGAAGTCATTACTTCACGCGACATCCGTACCGCGAAAAACTGCAGATCAAGACCGTCCATCCATGCACGGACATGTCAATTCTTTTCAATCAACGTACAGCGAGCTGACCGATTCGCCAAACGCGATACGCCGAATGGTTTCCGCCAGCAACTCGGCAACCGACAGCTGGCGAATCTTCGGTGACGCCAGTGCTTCAGCACGCAACGGCAACGTGTCAGTGACCACCAGCTGATCGAGCTGCGAGCCTTCAATGTTGCTGATGGCCATGCCGGACAGCACCGGATGCACGCAGTACGCCGTGACGCGCTTCGCGCCGCGCTCTTTCAATGCTGCTGCGGCGGCGCACAAGGTCCCGGCAGTGTCGACGATGTCGTCCACGAGCACACAGGACTTGCCGTTGACGTCACCGATGATGTTCATCACCGTGGATACATTCGGTTTTGGCCGACGCTTGTCGATGATGGCCAGATCCGCATCATCCAGCCGCTTGGCGATGGCGCGGGCGCGCACGACGCCGCCTACGTCCGGGCTGACCACGATCAGATCTTCCATGTTGTGGTGGCGCCAGATATCCGCCAGCAGTACCGGCGAGGCGTAGACGTTGTCCACCGGCATGTCGAAAAAACCCTGGATCTGATCGGCATGCAAATCCACGGTCAGCACCCGATCCACCCCAGCGGCGCCGATCATGCGGGCAGCCAACTTGGCAGTGATCGGAACGCGCGCCGAGCGTGGTCGGCGATCTTGCCGTGCGTAGCCAAAATACGGAATGACGGCGGTGACGCTGGTTGCCGAGGCGCGTTTGAGTGCATCGGTCAGCGCCAGCAGCTCAAACAGATTCACCGCGCTGGGCGCACCGGTCGGCTGGATGACAAAAACTTCCTGCCGACGCACGTTCTCCTCAATCTCGATCTGTACCTCGCCATCGCTGAACGTGCCGACGAGCGCCTTGCCCAGCGGCACACCCAGTCGGTGCGCAACGTCCTCGGCCAGCGCGTGATGCTACCTCGAAACCAAAGCCATCATGAATGGCTGGGGCGGCAGGAGTCGAACCTGCGTATGCGGGAATCAAAATCCCGTGCCTTAACCAGCTTGGCGACGCCCCAGTGAAACGTTTATGTCGGTGTTCATAGTTCTACCGCCAATACTGCAATCGTCGCCGCCACGTCTGCTCACGCTACGCGCAGATGCCGCGCCAACGCCTGCTGCAAGGGTGACACCACCACGCCGGAAACGACATGTGCGGTGCATCCCAACGGGCAATGCCGAGCGACAGCCCGCGCCCGGTCATACGACCTTGTCTCCAAAAAAACACAGCCACCGCTGCCGGAAAGGCGCGCGTGACCAAAACTTCCCAGCCAATCCAGCGCTGCCGCCACGGCTGGATGCCGCGCACGCACGACCGGCGTGAAGACATTGTCCACCGTTTCGCCGGAAACAAAGGATGAAATTGTCGCTGGTGGTGCATTTCGTGTCAATTCGTGCGCTTGGAAAACTTCCGCGGTGGACACCTGCGCGTGTGGATCAACCACGACATAATGCCGCCGCGGCAGCTGCAGCGGCGTCAACCGTTCACCGACGCCTTCGGCCCAGGCAGAGCGCCCGCGGACAAACACCGGGACATCGGCACCGAGCTGGCGGCCCAACCCGGCCAGCTCGTCCGCGCTCAAGCGCAGGTCCCACAACGCGTTCAGTGCTACCAGTACCGTTGCCGCGTCCGAGCTGCCTCCGCCAAGACCACCGCCCAGCGGAATACGTTTGTGCACCGCGATGTCGGCCCCCGACCCGCTCCCGGCGTGCGCCCGCAACAACTGCGCCGCACGCACTGCCAGGTCGTGTTCCACGGGTACACCGAGCACATCACCCGCGCGGCAAACTTCACCGTCCTCGCGCACGCGCAGGCGGATCTCATCGCCCCAATCAAGCAGACGGAACACTGTCTGCAACTCGTGATAGCCATCCGCGCGACGACCGGTGATGCGCAAAAACAGGTTGAGCTTGGCTGGCGCTGGCCAGACCGTCCATTCGCCGCGGGCTAACGGTGACAACGAACGGCGCATGAACACGCGCAAATCGGCAGGAAAGCCATTGTCCAGATCGCGTTGACGCGCTACAGCGAAACTCGCATCACCCTTGTCGACGGCGACAAAACCATGTTGCGCGTAAAACGGCGCATTCCAGGCCACATCGGCCAGTGTGCCCAGATCGATCTGTCGATAGCCCGCCGCGCGCGCCCATGCGCACGCATGCTCCAGCAGGGCGGCGCCCATACCGCGCTGACCGTGATCCGGCAACACGTTGATTTCGGCAACGCCAATGCCGCCAGCGGCCACATCGGTATCCAGCCACACAAAACCCGCCAGCGCGTCAGCGCCATCACGCGCCACCCACACCAGCCCACGTGAAATTGCCTGGTGCAGCAAGTGCGGCGGAATCGGCATGGCTGCATAGCTCGCCCACGCCCGGTGGCCACGAAACAACTGCACCGCCGCACGCTCGATGGCGCACAACGCGTCGACCTGATCAGGCCGGGCATGTTCCACGCAAAACCTCATCAGGGCTCCATGACAGTGATCCGCGTGCGCTGACGCCGCGCGCTGCAGACTACCTGCTCGCCAGCAACCCAGCCAACCTGATGCCGACGTCTGCACAGGTGCGCCGCGCGTAGCCTACGGGAACTGCCACGTATCGATCGACAACTTCACTTTGTATGGTGGCCGTTGGGCAAACACTTTTGTCGGCAGCGGCGGCTGGCGGTTGGTGTCCCACTGTCGGTAGTCGACCACCCAGCCATCTTGGCGCAATAACGACGGCAAACGATTGGTGCCGAAACTCAGCTCCGCCGGGCCGGTATCTGCACGCAGGCCAAGTACCCACGCGCGCAAGTCGCGCAGCGGCACATCCCAGCCCAGCGCCCTGCGCATCAGCGCCTCGGCATCTGGCCCGCGTACTGGACCGCCGTCCAGACCTTCCAGCAATGCGCCATCCGGGCCACCGCTGAGACGAAAGCTTTTGCTCGCCAATGGACCGCGCAGCTCGAATTCGTAGCGCTCGCCGTCCTGCACCCAGCGGAAACTGCCGCTGCCGCCATCCCGATCGGAACTCACTCCAAGGCGGCCGCTCAGCGTCCAGCGGTCGGCATGCGCCAGCATCTGCTCGCGCATCAACTGTTCGCTCAGCAAGCCTGCATCGCTCTTGACACGTACCGCAGGTACACACGCCACCAGCAGCAACGGCAGCACCACGCAGAGGAAACGGCTGGCAATTTTCATGGACGCAAGCGCTTCAAGGTTTCCTGCAGCGCGGCGTTGTGTGGATCGAGTTTGCGTACTTCGTCAAACACCTTCTGCGCGTCTAGCATATTGCCTTGCTTGACCAGCACCTCGCCCAAGTGCACGCCAACCTCAGCGTCCTTGCGCGCCGCCCACGCTGCACGCAAAGTCTGCGCCGCCTGATCCAGATGACCCAATCGATACTGCAACCAGCCCCAGGAGTCGGCGATGGCTGGATCGTCCGGTTTGGCCGTGCGTGCCGCCTGAATCAGTCGCTCGGCCGCGGGCAAATCGCGATTGGCATCGGCCAGGGTGAAACCCAGAGCATTGCTGGCATCGACATCGCCCGGTTTGATTTTCAGCAGACGCTCAAAATCCTTGATCGCCATGTCGATATTGCCCGCCTGTGCATAGGCCAAGCCGCGTCCATACAGCAGCGCCGGATCGTCAGGCACCACTTGCAGGGCGCGCCCGAAGGCAGCTTCCGCCTGCGGATATTTCTGCTCGCGCAGATATAACTCGGCGTCCAGTTGATAGGCTTGACGCAACTGCACAGGTTGCTCGAGATAGCCCAGCTCCAACTGCTCCAGCAATTGATGGGCATCGGCTGTGCGCCCCTGCGTGTGCAGAATCAGTGCGCTGCGCAAATCCGCATCAAACGCATGCGCGTCGTCGTCATCCACCTGCTCGTACCACGCCAGCGCGTCACTTTCACGATGCTGCATCTCGGCCAACTGCCCAAGTAGAAAGGCGCTGTGCTCGCGCACCTCCGGCGCCGCATTCTGCAATTGCTGATAGATCGCAGCCAACGCCTTTTGATCCTTGTTGTGTGCGGCCAGCGCCGCACGCAACGCATAGGTGTCTGCAGTTTGTGGTCCGCGCTCCAGTACTTTGGTTGCAGCCGGGTAATCGCCAGACTGACCAAGCATCGTGGCATAGGCCAGCCGCAATCGAGCGTCGGTTGGAGTCTTGCTGATCGCCTGCTGCAGTAGCGCACGAGCGCCGGCGTGATCGCCTTGATCGAACTTCAAATGCGCGGTCCAAGCGTAGGTTTCAGCACTTTTGAAACGCGTCACGGCAGCTTGCGCAATGCGCATGGCGTACGCGTGCCGACCAAACTTGTCACCCAACTCACTCATTGCCAGCCACACTTGGGCGTCCGCCGGCAGCCGCTGCGGCGTCGCCAATGCTTCCAGCATGCGCGCCGCTTGCGCCTGGTCACGCGCGCCCACCAGCACACGCCCAAACTGGCGCCACGCGTTCTTGTCACCGCTGGCAAGCAAACGCTCCAACTCACGCTGCGCTTGCACGCCATCACCGCGATCGAGCGCCAGTTCCGCACGCGCTTGTGCCATCGCTGCAGGCGCTGCACCCAACGCTTGCCAGCGGTCCAGCGCCTGCTCCGCCGCGGCGTCATCGTGGATCGCAAGCGCAAGCTCGGCAGCCCGCGCGGCCACCCTGGGGTCGCGACTCAGCGCCATGGCCTGGCCATAGAAACCCGCTGCGGCGGGTAAATCGGTGCGCGTCAAGGCCATTTCGCCCGCCAGCACCTGCGCCAGCACGTCGTGCGCCGTATCGGGCGTGGCGACGACCATGCGCGCCAACGGCTGCGGGGTCACGCTGACCGCCTTGGGTGCGGTTTGCACTGGCGCGACGGCACAGGCGGTCAAAACCAGCGCACACATCGCAAGTGCCGTAAAATGCCGCAATGGCTTGAACTTGGCCAAACTGCTCCGCACACTAGACTCCATCTGTTGGCGCGATTCGCCCGCCCGAATCAACGCGCGGCCACGTTGCGTCAAGCTTAGCCCACGTTGCCACTCCGTTACTGTCGAGATGTTGCCCTTACCATGCCGTTGATCGCCCTCGGGCTCAATCACCTCACCGCGCCAGTCAGCCTGCGCGAACAGGTGGCGTTTGACGCAGACGCTGCCGCTGCGGCGCTGGGCGAACTCAGTCACGAACCGGGCGTTGAAGAGGCACTGATCCTGTCGACGTGCAATCGCACCGAAATTTACGTGGGTGTGCATCAGGGCGCCGAGGGCGCAGCGCAATCCTGGCTGGAACGACATCAGCATCTGACTGCCGGCAAGCTGGATGAGTTCCTGTATCGCTACGACGAGCAGGAGGCAGTACGTCACGTGTTTCGCGTCGCCACCGGGTTGGACTCGATGGTGCTCGGCGAGCCGCAGATTCTCGGCCAGGTCAAGGATGCCTATCGCCAGGCACAGGCAGCACAAACGATGCGTGCGCCGCTGGATCGCCTGTTGCAACATACGTTCGCCGTCGCCAAGCGCGTACGCACTGATACCCAGATCGGCGCCAATACGGTCTCTGTTGCCTTCACGGCGGTGCGCCTGGCCGAGCGCGTGTTTACCGACCTGAAACAAGCGTGCGTGCTGCTGATCGGTGCCGGCGACACCATCGAACTGGTCGCCCGGCACCTCACTGAGAAGCATGTGGCGCGGTTGATCGTGGCCAACCGCACGCCGGAAAACGCCCAGGAACTAGCTGGCCGTTACAGCGGGTACGCCATTGCGCTGGGAGATCTGGCGCAGCATCTGGCCGAAGCGGACATCGTGATTTCGTCCACCGCCGCGCGCCAGCCGATCGTGACCCAAGCCATGGTCGAGCAGGCCATGAGCACGCGCCGGCGCAAGCCGATGTTCATGGTCGACATTGCCGTGCCACGCGACATCGAGGTCAGCGTCGGCAAGCTGCCAGACGTGTATTTGTACGGCATCGATGATTTGCGCCAGGTCATCGATGACAACCGCCGCTCCCGCGCCACGGCGGCGCATGAAGCAGAGGCCATTATCGACCTGCAGGTCGAGCGCTACATGGCCTGGCGCCATGCACTCACCCTGAAAAACCCCGCGCTGGATATGCGTCACCACGCCGAGGCGTATCGCGATGAAGTACTGGACAGGGCGCGCGGCATGATCACGCACGGCAAAACCGCCGAGGAGGCGCTGGCGTTTCTCGCGCACACGCTGACCAACAAACTGCTGCACCATCCCACCGTAAGCTTGCGTAACGCGGCCTTGAGCGGCGACACCGAGCTGCTGCACGCGGCTGAGCGGCTGTACCACATCGACGACACCCATCCACGGACATAGCGCCGCCCGCACCACGCTCGGCCCGCGACGCAAACGCCGCTGACGCCGTTTTTGTGTGTTTGCCGAGCCTGCGCCAACGCGGCGCCAAGGACACACGTGCCGCCACACTACAGTGAACATCACCCCGCATGACCCCATCGATCCGCCGCAAGCTTGAAGCACTCGCCGAACGCCACGAGGAAATCGGCCTGCTGCTCGCGCAGCCGGAGGTGCACGCGGACAACGCGCGCTTCCGCGCGCTGTCGCAGGAATACGCGCAACTGGACGCGGTGACCGTCTCACTGCATGAGCACGATCAGGCCCAACGGGAATTGGCGGAGGCACGCGGCATGCTCGACGATCCCGAGCTGCACGAGATGGCGGCTGAAGACGTGCGCCGCCTGCAACAACGACTGCTCGATCTGGATGCCGCGCTGCAGATTCTGCTGCTACCCAAGGATCCGCGTGACGACGCCAGTCTGTATCTGGAGATTCGTGCCGGCACCGGTGGCGACGAGGCAGCCATCTTTGCCGGCGATCTGTTTCGCATGTACGCGCGCTACGCGGAAACGCGACACTGGCAGGTGGAGGTTCTCAGCGAGCACGCGGGCGAACACGGCGGTTTCAAGGAAGTGGTGGCGCGCGTCGAAGGTACTGGCGCGTACTCGCAATTCAAATTTGAATCCGGCACGCACCGCGTCCAGCGCGTACCGGAAACCGAATCGCAGGGCCGTATTCACACCTCTGCCGCCACTGTCGCCATCATGCCGGTGCCCGATGAGATTGAAGACGTTGACATCAACCCGAGCGATCTGAAAGTCGACACGTTCCGCTCCTCCGGCGCCGGCGGCCAGCACGTCAACAAGACCGAATCGGCCATTCGCATCACCCACCTGCCCACCGGCACCGTGGTGGAATGTCAGGACGAACGCAGTCAGCACAAGAACCGCGCGCGGGCGATGAGTCTGCTCAAGGCGCGCCTGCTGGACGCCGAACGCAGCAAGCAAAGTGCGGAGCGCTCCGAGGCGCGGCGTCTGCAGGTTGGCTCCGGTGACCGCAGCCAGCGCATCCGCACCTACAACTTTCCGCAGGGGCGCATCACCGACCACCGCATCAACCTCACGCTGTATCGCCTGCCGGAGATCATGCAGGGCGATCTGGCCGAATTGATCGACGCGCTGAACCGGGAATATCAGGCCGACCAGTTGCAGGCACTCAGCGCCCTCTGATTCCGGCAACCATCAGGTGCAGCGGAACCCTTGCAGCGACTGCTCGGCAAGATCCTGGCGCGTCACGCTCGCCACCCGCGCCGCCGGCGGACCATCCTGCAGCCAGCGCTGCAACGCATCGAGCGCGACGTCTGTGCCGCTAGCCAACACCGCGACACTGCCATCGGGCTGGTTACTTGCGTAGCCAGTCACACCCAGGGCCAGAGCGCGTTCGCGGGTGCTGGCGCGATAAAACAC
>CAJDTO010000054.1_pt1 | contig 10276 bp, 6 predicted proteins | sample 7389821 | NCBI WGS metagenome assembly CAJDTO01 (sample SAMEA7055651, study PRJEB34461) | soil metagenome | biome: terrestrial ecosystem; feature: Peninsula; material: soil | place: Antarctica | collected 2016
GACGTTTTCCGGCTCACCAGCGAGGTCACGAACGTCACCCGCGCCCCACTCCTGCAACCGGTCGATGACTGCGCGCACCAAGTGTTCCGGAGCGGAGGCACCAGCGGTCACGCCGACATGCTGCACACCAGCAAGCCAGTCGCGCTCCAGGTTCTCGGCACCGTCGATCAGGAACGTCCGTACGCCCTGACGTGTGGCCAATTCGCACAGGCGATTGGAGTTGGAGCTGTTGGCCGAGCCGACGACGAGCATCAGATCCACCGCCTCAGCCATGCGCCGCACGGCATCCTGGCGATTTTGCGTGGCGTAGCAGATGTCGTCCTTGCGCGGGCCTTCAATAGTCGGAAACCTGGCACGTAATGCGGTGACGATGGCCTTGGTGTCATCCACCGACAACGTGGTCTGGGTGACGGATCCCACCAGCAAAATCTCGCCAGTGTTCGCCGGGTTCCACTGGCCTAGCGTGCCCTCAATTTCAGGATGCCCGGCATGCCCGATCAACACCACGCTACGGCCCGTGCGACCGAAGCGCGCCACCTCCATATGCACCTTGACCACCAGCGGGCAGGTGGCGTCAAACACACGCAACTGACGGCGTGCAGCCTCGCCCTGCACGGCCTGCGACACGCCATGCGCGCTGAAGATCACGATGGCGCCATCCGGTACCTCGTGGAGTTCGTCGACAAACACCACCCCATCGGCGCGCAAGCGCGCGACCACGTGGCGGTTATGCACTACCTCGTGGCGCACATAAATCGGCGCACCGAAAGACTCCAGCGCACGGTCCACCATGGCGATCGCACGCTCCACACCAGCACAGAAACCGCGGGGGTTGGCGAGCAGTATGTCCAGGGCAGACCTCGGTTGCTTGGGCGCCGTAGCGCATCTTGCATGGGTGGCTTTTGTGAGAGCCGTTCTTGCAGACAGCAACAACAGCGGGTACGGCTACGGATTATCGCATGGCGTGCGTACGCTTGCCGGCAAACAGGCCCAACGCCACCAGCAGCACTGCACCGACGGTGATGGCGCTGTCGGCCACGTTGAACACCGGATAGCTCCACTGGCGAAAGTACACCTGGATGAAGTCGGTGACTTGCGCAGCATGCAGGCGGTCGATCACGTTGCCGAGCGCACCACCGATGATCAGCGCCAATGGCAAACCATTGCGCCAGTCGCGCCGCGGCGTACGTGTCAGCCACGCTACCAGCACGGCACAAATGACAAACGCCAGCACGACAAAGAACCAGCGCTGCCAGCCGGTGCCGTCAGCCAGAAAACTGAACGCCGCGCCCCGGTTGAACGCCAGTGTCCAGTTGAGAAACCCGGGAATCACCGGGTGCGGCACACCCATTGGTTGCAGCGCGCTCAGCGCCCACCATTTGCTGAGTTGATCGAGCGCGATGACAACTGCAGACAGCCACAGCCAAGGGAGTGCATTGGGTTTGCTGGTCATGATGCGTGGTAATCCGTTGCTGAGGGCCGGAGCTTATCGCCCCGGCACCCAGGTACATGGGTGAAGAAGAACGCACGCCGCAGTGGGCGTGCCAAGCAACTGCCGGCGGGCAGTGCCCGCCCTGCAACAACCAGCGCTGACACGAGACCAGCGACATCGCATCCGTAGGGCGGGCACTGCCCGCCGGCTTCCCGCTTTCATCCCGCAGACGCGCGCGAGCAACACGCGTGCGTCTGCGGCCAGTCAGGAAGTCAGATCAAAACCACCGCCGATCCTCACCAGTGGTATCAACATTGCTGACGCAGCGGTCGCACAGCTCCGGATGCTCGGGATGACTGCCGACGTCGCTGCGCCGGTGCCAGCAGCGCACGCATTTGGCGGCGCTGCTGACGCTGGCGGACAACCACACCTCGGCGCCTTCGATCTCGACCTTCATCGCCGTATCGGGGCGCGGCGTGAGTGGCACGAGTTCCAATTCCGACACGATGAAGAAGAAGCGCAGTTCGTCGGCCATCTGGGCGTAACGCGCCTGCACGGCTGCATCGGCGTGGATCACCAGCTTCGCTTCCAGCGCCGCGCCCATCAGCCCGGCGTTGCGCATGCCTTCGAGCACGTGTGCCGCGGCATCGCGGATTGCCAGCAGGTCAGCCCAGTAACGGCGCTGCTCGGGCGTGGCTTGCGCGGCAACCAGACCGTCGTACCAAGTCGCGAACAGCACGCTGTCCCCACGCTTTTCCACGGCACTGGTGTCGGGCATCGCGTGCCAGATTTCCTCGGCGGTAAACGCCAGAATCGGCGCCAGCCAGCGTACCAATGCCTCGGCAATGCGGTACATCGCGCTTTGCGCGCTACGCCGGCCATGGCTGTTGGTCGGCATGGTGTAGAGCCGATCCTTGGTGATGTCCAGATACAGCGCACCGAGCTCGTTGGTGCAAAAATTCTGCACGCGCGCGACGATCTCCGGAAAGTCGTAACGCTCGTATGCGGCCAGTACGGCTTGCTGCACGTCATGCGCTTGCTGGATCGCCCACTGATCGAGCAGCAGAGTGTCAGCGACCGGCAGCAAGTGCTTGGCCGGATCGAAGCCCGCCAGGTTGCCCAGCAGGAACTTGGCGGTGTTGCGCAGGCGCCGATATGTATCGGACACGCGTTTGAGAATCTCGTCGGAGACGGTCATCTCGTTACGGTAATCGGCTGAAGCAACCCACAGGCGCAACACATCGGCGCCGAGCGCATCCATCACGCGCTGCGGCGCGATCACGTTGCCAAGCGACTTGGACATCTTGCGTCCGTGCGCGTCGACCGCAAACCCGTGCGTCAGTACATCCTGGTACGGTGCGCGGCCAAAGATGGCCGCCGAAGTCAGCAATGACGACTGAAACCAGCCGCGATGCTGATCGGAGCCTTCCAGATACATCACCTTGTAGAACTCTGCCGTGCCTTGCTGCAGCTCCGGGCGCTGGCCAATCACCGCATAGTGCGTGACGCCGGAATCGAACCAGACGTCCAGCACATCGGTAACTTTCTCATAATCCTTGGCATCGTTGCCAAGCAGTTCGACGGGATTGAGCGCGAACCACACATCGATACCGCCCTTCTCGACCAACTGTGCCACTTGCTCCAATAACGCGACGGAGTTGGGATGCGGCTCCTGCGTAACCTTGTGCACGAACAATGCAATCGGCACGCCCCACGTGCGCTGGCGCGAAATGCACCAGTCGGGACGACCCGCCACCATGCCGGCAATACGCTCTTCGCCCCAGCTCGGCACCCAGTGCACGGGCTTGATGGAAGTCAACGCGGTCTCGCGCAGCTTTTGCTGCTCCATCGAGATGAACCACTGCGGCGTGGTGCGATAAATCACCGGGGTCTTGTGCCGCCAGCAGCACGGATAACTATGTTCGATGTCCGCATGCGCCAACAGCACGCCACGCCGACGCAGCATGTCGACGATGGCGTGGTTGGCCTTCCAGATGTGTGTGCCGGCCAGTTCAAGACCATCGGCCGCTGGTACATCGGCGCGATACGTGCCGTGCGCCTCGATGTAGTTGAGTAGCCCAATGCCGTACTGCTGCGCGACCACGAAATCCTCGACGCCGTGATCGGGCGAGGTATGCACGGCGCCGGTACCGTCTTCGGCGCTGACATGCTCACCGAGAATGATCGGCACTTCGCGCGGGTAGAACGGGTGATGCAGTTTCAGGCCGTCGAGAGCTTTGCCGAGCACATGGCCAAGAATTTGCGGAGCGCCCGTGGGAGGGTCATCTGTATTCGGGACAGTGGCCGAAAAGCGCTGCCATGCAGAGTCGACCAGCGCGCTGGCAACCACCAGCAACACGCGTCGGCCGTTGCGCCGTGGCCCCTCGATCAGCGCGTATTCGAGCTCCGCACCGAGTGCAACAGCCTGACTCTCAGGCAAGGTCCACGGTGTCGTGGTCCAGATCGGAATGGCGACGATGGCGTCACCCGAGTTCACGCCAAAACTGGCAGCGAGGATTTGCGGATCCACCGCGTCGTACGCCACGTCCACTGCCGGTGACGACTTGTCGGCATACTCGATCTCGGCCTCGGCCAGTGCCGAGGCACAATCAAAACACCAATACACCGGTTTCGCACCGCGCAACACATGGCCGTTGGCGACCACCTTGGCCAGCGCGCGCAGCATGTCCGCCTCGTACTTGAAATCCATCGTGCGGTATGGGTGCTGCCAATCACCAAGTACACCGAGGCGCTTGAAGTCATCGCGCTGGGTATCCACTTGCTGTGCCGCATATTCGCGACACTTCTGGCGAAACGCGACGGCGTCGAGTTTGTCGCCCGGTTTGCCGAATTTTTTTTCCACGGCAATTTCAATCGGCAAACCGTGGCAATCCCAGCCAGGCACGTACGGCGCGCGATAGCCGGACAACAGCTTGGACTTGACCGTGATGTCCTTGAGAATCTTGTTGACCGCATGCCCGATGTGGATCGCGCCATTGGCATACGGCGGACCGTCGTGCAGCACGAATACCTTGTTGCGCGCGGCAGCGCGCTGCTGGATCTGGCCGTACATGTCCTCGCGCTCCCACTGCGCAAGCCACAGCGGCTCACGCCGCGGCAGATCAGCACGCATCGGAAACGCGGTTTGCGGCAGATTGAGAGTGCCTTTGTAATCCTGGGTCATTGCCTGATTGCCATTGCTGTATGTCGTTGCGCCGTACCGGCGGCTGAAAAATAGGGAAACTGTTGATGCCGCGCAGAGTCCGTCATCGCGCGCACTGAGGGCTCACGTTGCGGCCAGGCACGGATTCATGCCCAGCAGTTCGCGCGCCGTGCTCGCATCCAGCGCCATCTGCGCCTTGAGCGGTTCCAGACCGGCAAACTTCTGTTCATCACGCAACTTGCCGACAAACTCCACGGTCATGCGCTGACCGTACAGGTCGCCATCGAAATCGAACAAATGCACTTCCAGCAGCGGCTGCACGACTTCGTTGACCGTCGGTCGAACCCCGAGACTGGCCACGCCCGGCCACAAACAACTGCACTGGCCAACGCCGACCCGCACCGCGAAAACGCCATGTACCGGACTGACGCGTCCTGCCAGCCGGATGTTCGCCGTGGGATAGCCTAACGTGCGGCCGAGTTGATTGCCGTACTCGACCTTGCCCTCGATCACGAACGCGCGACCGAGCAGCGGCACGACTTGCGCGAACTCCCCGGCTGCCAGCAGCGCTCGCACGCGACTGGCGGAAACACGCACGTCGCCGCGCTGCACCTCCGGCATGGTGCACGCTACAAAACCCAGTTCGGCGCCCATGCGCTCCAGCAGCGCAAGGTCACCGGCACGCTTGTGGCCAAAGCGAAAGTCGCCACCCACCCACACCTCGCGCACCGCCAGCCGAGCAACCAGCACGCGGCGTACAAAGTCTTCGGCTGACATCGCCGCCAGCGCGGCGTTGAAGCGCAACAACAACGTATGCGCCATGCCGGCTGCGGCAAAACCTTGCAATTTCTCGCGCAGACTGGACAGCCGCGGCAATGGCTGGCGCGAGAAATAGGCGCGCGGCAACGGCTCGAAACTCACCACCACGGGCGCCGCATCCAGCACTTGCGCGCGCATGCTGACCTGCGCCAGCAGCGCCTGGTGTCCGCGATGCAGACCATCGAATGCACCGACCGCAATCACGCTGCCGCGCGGCGTCAGACAGGGGCCCGCGACATCCCGGGAGAGTCTCATCATCGCGGCAGTATAACGGTCATGCTGCGCCATTCAGGATGGCTCGGTGGATGTCGGCGCGTTGAGCGGGCGCAGATCGCGCGGACGCAAACCCAGCAGCAACAAGACACCGACGTAAACGCCACCACCACCGCCCACCAGCGCGGCCAGGTGCCACAGCCGGGCGAACACCGGCACGCCCTGCGTCCATTGCGGCCACCACCAGCGCCCGAGCAGCAACACCGCGACCATCGCCGCGCAGGCCAGCGCCAGGCGCAGCAGGTGTCGCGCCCAGCCGTGCTGATGCTGATAGACACCGGCAACTTTCAACCAGCGCCACAACAACCACAAGTTCACATACGCAGCTACCGCGCTGGCCATGCCCAACGCCATGTGCAAGCCGGGCAAGCGGCTGATCGCGTCAAACCAGCCTAGCGCGCGGAGGGAAGACGGCGCCCACAGTTCAAACAACATCACCACGAATGCCACGTTCAAGACCATGTTGGTCACCAGCGATGCCACCGCTGCGCGCACCGGCGTGCGCGTGTCCTGGCGCGCATAGAACGCCGGCAGCAGCACTTTCACCAAGGCAAACGCCGGCAGGCCGAAACTCAGCGCGGTAATCGACAAGGTAGCCATGTCCGTGTCGTGTGCACCCCACCGGCCATGTTGAAAAATCGTCGCTACCAACGGCTCGGCCAACAGCATCAGGCCGAACATCGCCGGCAGCGCAATCAACGTGGCCAGCCGCAGCGCCCAATCCAGCGCACGCGAGAACCCGGCATGATCGACCGCAACGAAATGGCGTGACAGCGAGGGCAGAATCACCGTACCCAACGCCACCCCGAACACACCCAGCGGCAACTCCAGAAAGCGATCGGCCTGCGACAACCAGGTCTGCGAGCCCAGGATCAGGTACGACGCAATCACCGTATCGAACAACAGGTTGATCTGCGCCACCGACGAGCCAAACAGCGTCGGCACCATCAAGCGCATGATCCGGCGCACGTCCGGGTGGCTCCAGCCCCAGCGCGGCAGCGTCAACAGATTCAACCCGCGCAGCGCCGGCAACTGGAACAGCAACTGCAGGATGCCGGCCAGCAGGATCGCCCAACCCATCGCCATGATCGGCGTGCGCATGTGCCGCGACAGCCACAACGCGCCGCCGATCATGCACAGATTCAGGATCACCGGCGTCAGCGCCGGCAACGCGAAGCGGTGAAAACTGTTCAGCGCTCCGCCGGAAAGCGCGGTCAGCGACACAAACAAGAGGAACGGAAACGTCAGCCGCAGCAAATCGACAGTCAGGCCGAACTTCTCCGGCTCGGCCAGCGCCCCAGGCGAAAACAACACAGCGACCTGCGGCGCAAACAGGATGCCCAGCGCGGTCACCAGCAACAACACCCCGCCGAGCGTGCCTGACACTTGCGCCATCAGGACCTTCAGTTCGGCGTGGCTGCGGGTTTCCTTGACTTGGGTAAACACCGGCACGAACGCGGTGGAGAACGAACCCTCGGCAAACAGCCGGCGCAGGAAATTGGGAACGCGAAACGCCACCCAGAACGCATCCGTTGCCCCACTCGCACCAAACGCAGCGTTGATCGACATGTCCCGCACCAGGCCCAGCGCGCGCGAGATCAAGGTCATCGCACTGAACGACAGCAGGCCGCGGAACATGCTCGGAGATTTCATGCAGCCCTGGTTACCTTGGTACAGATGAAAGATCGGTGCGGATGGAAGACGGACGCCAGACCCGTGAATGCGGCGCTGACGCCACGCGCACGATCACGCCCCCATGACTGTGGTCGTGCGGATCGGTTCGGCGACGTAGTTTGACAGCCAACCGCCCCATCATGACAAACCATTCGCCGCCGGGGCACTGCGCGGGTACCGTGCAGGTCTTGGCGGGCCGTGCCCGCCCTACGTCTATTTGGTAGGGCGGGCACTGCCCGCCGGCTTCGATCGACGCCCCCTCCGCCCCAACGCGTTGCCCCGGCATCCCTGCCGAACCAGCGCCGGACCAATGCGCAACAATTGACGCACTGCCAGATCAACCGCATAATCAGCGTCTTTTCCCACCTCACAACACTGCATTCCGGAGTTCTACCTTGGCCAACATCAAGTCCGCGAAGAAGCGCGCGCGCCAGTCCGAACAGCGCCGCCTGCGCAACATCAGCGCCCGCTCCATGGTTCGTACGGCATTGCGCAAAGTCGTCAAAGCCATTGAAGCGAAGGACAAGGCCGCTGCGATCGCCGCGTTTGCCGTCGCCCAGCCGGTGATGGATCGCTACGCTTCGCGTGGCCTGATCCACAAGAACAAGGCCGCCCGTCACAAGAGCCGCCTTAACGCCAAGATCCGCGAGTTGGCGTAAGCCGGCTGCAGGATTCGGGTTACCCTCAAGAGCCGGCGCAAGCCGGCTTTTGTGTAGGCGCCGTCACGTCGGGTAACAGCAATCTGCGCGGCCAACCTGCACGTGCAAAAATTGGATCGGAAGCTTTCCACTCCTGCGCCACTTTCCGTACGCCGCGGCCCACACGCAGAATCCGCCGCAGCAACGCGCTGCGCCAGCGACGGCACGCGCGTACGTTTATCATGGGAGCTTTCATGGAGCCTCGTCCGATGGCTGATTCTGTCCTGTCCGAACGTCGCGGCAGCACGCTGTGGCTGACACTGAATCGCCCGCAGGTACACAACGCGTTTGACGATGCGCTGATCGCGACCCTTACGATCGCGCTGGAAGCGGCCGACGCTGACCCGCAAGTGCGCAGCGTGGTGCTGACCGCCAACGGCAGTTGTTTCTCTGCCGGCGCCGACCTGAACTGGATGCGTTCGATGGTCGGTGCGACCGAAGAACAGAACCGTGACGATTCACTTCGCCTGGCCAAGTTGATGCGCACGCTGCAGTTTCTGTCCAAGCCCACGGTGGCACGCGTCAATGGCTCGGCCTACGGCGGTGGCGTGGGTCTGGTCGCGTGCTGCGACGTTGCCGTGGGCGTGAGCAGCGCCAAGTTTTCACTGTCCGAAGTAAAACTGGGTCTGGTGCCGGCCGTGATTTCGCCCTACGTCATTGCTGCTATCGGCGTGCGTCAGGCACGGCGCTTGTTCATGACCGGTGAGGTATTCGACGGCGACGAGGCAGCACGCATTGGCCTGCTGCACACCGCCGTTCCGCTGCCGGAACTGGACAACGCCATGGAGCGCATCGAGCACTTGCTGAACAAAGTGGCACCAAATGCACAGCGCGAAGCCAAACAACTGGCGTTGCGCGTGGGTGGCATCGAGCGTGCGCAGGTCGAAAGCGTGGACACCGCCAACGCGGCACTTATCGCGCGGCTACGGGTTTCCGAGGAAGGACAGCACGGCTTGGCCGCGTTTCTGGACAAGCGGCCACCACGCTGGGTTGCCGGCGGTTGAGGCGGTTCGGCCGGGGCACGCAAACCGGGCGCAGCAGGCGCCACGCTCACGCCCGGCCATGCTGCGCCGCGTAGCGGCTGACCCGGCGCAATCTGCTAGTTTGAGACGGCTTGCAATGCCCACCGATATGAAGGTTTCTGCATGTTTGAACGCGTACTGATAGCCAACCGTGGCGAGATCGCCTGTCGGGTGATCCGCACCTGTCGGCGCATGGGCATCCACACTATCGCGGTGTATTCCACGGCCGATGCCAACGCGCAACATGTGCGCCTGGCCGACGAAGCATGGCCAATCGGCGCGCCACCGCCAGCCGATTCTTATCTGCGCGGCGACGTAATTTTGCAGGTAGCGAAACAGTCCGGCGCGCAAGCCATTCATCCCGGCTACGGCTTTCTTTCGGAAAACGCCGGCTTTGCCCGCGCCTGCACCGATGCCGGGATCACTTTCATCGGCCCGCGACCGGAAAGCATCGAGGCGATGGGTTCCAAGGCCGCCGCCAAGGCGCTGATGGAACATCACGCCGTGCCGCTGGTGCCCGGTTACCACGGCGCGAATCAGGACGGCGCATGGCTCGCCGAGCAAGCGGCGAAAACCGGCTTTCCGTTGATGCTCAAACCGGCTGCTGGTGGCGGCGGCAAAGGCATGCGCATCGTGCGCAATGCCGGCGAATTCGCCGACGCGCTGGCCTCGGCACAGCGTGAGGCAACCAGTTCCTTCGGCGACGCACGCATGATCCTGGAGCGCTACGTCGAGCACCCGCGAGACGGTGAGTTCTTTTTCATGGAGATGAACACGCGCCTCCAAGTCGAACACCCGATCACCGAGGTGACGCTGGGCCTGGACCTGGTCGAGTGGCAACTGCGCGTAGCTGACGGACAACCGCTGCCGTTGCGCCAGGAGCAAGTCCATGCTCACGGTCACGCGATTGAAGTGCGCCTGTATGCCGAAGACCCCGATCACGGCTTTCTGCCCAGCTCGGGCAAATTGTCAACCTTGCGCCTGCCCGCTGTGACGCCGACGCTACGCTTGGACGGCGGCGTGATCGAAGGCGATACCGTCACGGTTTTCTACGATCCGATGATCGCCAAGATGATCGTGTTCGCGCCCGACCGCATGCAGAGCCTGCAGCGCATGCGCGAAGCGTTGGTGGCGTGCGAAATCATCGGCCCGAAATCCAATATCGGTTTTCTCGAACGGCTGATGCGCCATCCCG
>CAJDTO010000117.1_pt1 | contig 10233 bp, 5 predicted proteins | sample 7389821 | NCBI WGS metagenome assembly CAJDTO01 (sample SAMEA7055651, study PRJEB34461) | soil metagenome | biome: terrestrial ecosystem; feature: Peninsula; material: soil | place: Antarctica | collected 2016
CGCGCCCAGCGCGACGGGCACGCGGCGCATCGTGCTGGCCACCAACGTCGCCGAGTCCAGCGTCACCTTGCCGGGCATTCGCGTGGTCGTCGATACCGGGCTGGCGCGTGAGCCACGGTTTGATCCGAACTCGGGATTCACCCGACTGCAGACGGTGGCGATCGCGCAGGCTTCGGCGGACCAACGTGCTGGTCGCGCCGGCCGGGTCGCCGCCGGTGTGGCGTATCGACTGTGGCCACAGAGTCGGCGTCTGGATACGTCGCGCGCGCCAGAGATCGAGCAAGTGGAATTGTCCGCGCTGGCCCTTGAGTTGGCCGCGTGGGGTATCACCGCGGACAGCCACGAAAGCTTGCACTGGCTGGATTCGCCCCCGCCCGGTGCGCTGGCGCAGGCGCGCGAGGCGCATGTTGAAGCTCGGCGCCGCCCCACGTCTGGCTGCTGCGGTGTGGTGTGCACCGAAGGCCTTGCAGGCGTTGGTTGCCGACCTGTTGGCATTGCTGGAAGCGCGCTCGCCGTTGCGCGGAGATGCTGCGCACAACGACGATTTCCGTGCGCGCGTCACCGCTTTGCATGCCTGGCGTGACCGCCGCGGACATGCTTCTGCGCACGACGCGGTTGACCGTGGCGCGCTGGCGGCGATTGAACAAGTGAGCAAGGGCTGGCGCAGACGTCTGGACGTCTCTGGTGCCGCCAGTGGCGTACCCGACCGATGCAGCACGGGGGATCTGCTGGCGCATGCATTCCCAGATCGCATCGCCCATCAGGATGCCGCGCAACCATGTGCTGGATGTGCGCCATGAAGCGCGCGACAGCCTGATTCTGGCCGCCGCGCCGCTGGATCCGGAACGCTTGGAGCAGGCCTTCGCAGACCAGTTTCAGTCAGTCCACACGCTGCGTTGGAACTCGGAGCGTGGCGCCGTTGAGGCCTTCGATGAGCAGCGCTTCGGCGCCATCGTATTGCAGCGTCGCAGCGTGCCGGTAAGTCCGCACGACGCACTACCAGCATTGCTGGAAGCCGTGCGCGCGCATGGCCTGGAGGTGCTGCCGTGGAGCGACGCCGCGCGACGCTTGCGCACTCGCATCCATGCGCTGCAAGCGTGGATGCCGGAACTGCAGCTGCCAGATGTGTCCGATGCCGCGCTGCTGGCAACCCTCGATACGTGGCTGGGGCCGCACCTGCACGGTGTGCATCGACTGGACGCGGTGGATGCCGGTACGCTGACGCAGGCGCTGGAGGCACTCCTCGATCACGCGCAACGACATGCGCTAGCTGTGCAGGCGCCCGAAGCGATCACCGTGCCGAGTGGCCAGACGCGACGCTTGAGCTACGCCGCTGACGGTACGCCGCTGCTGGCGGTCAAGTTGCAGGAGTTGTTTGGCCTGGCTGACACCCCGCGTGTGGGTGGCGGGCGCGTGCCGGTCACCCTGCAACTATTGTCACCGGCCGGACGACCGCTGCAGGTCACCCAGGATCTGCACAGTTTCTGGGAACACACTTACCCGCAAGTACGCAGGGAATTGCGCGCGCGCTATCCGCGTCACCCGTGGCCGGAGGATCCGTGGACCGCCACACCCACGCATCGAGCCAAACCGCGCCGCACGCGCTGAGTGGCGCGGGGTGAGTTTGTGCAATGTCGCGCGGCGTGGGCGTTCGCAACCCGTCGCCGTTGCCGATGGAATGCGCGCTGCTTCTGTCGATTGTGTAACATCTATGGCTCTTTGATCGATCGCGGGAATGGGCTTGCGAGAACAGCAGCACTCAGTGGATCCGCCTCCTGCCCACGCAAGTGTCGACGGTGAGCTGGGTTCGCTGCTGGACGAACACTCGCCGTCGCGCTGGGCAAGATACCTTTGGGCTGGTTTGGCGCTGCTGGTTGGGCTCGGACTGACGTTTGGGGTGCAACACCTGTGGAGTCAGCAGCGACAAGTGGTGCAATACCAGGTACAGCATGAGCTGGCCGCGGAAGGTTATGTCGCGCTGCGTACCCGGTTGCAATCGGCGCAGAGTCTGTTGCGCGCAGCACAGGCGTTGTATCTCGCCTCGGAAGACATCACGGGGGCCGAGTTCGCCAGTTTCTACACCAGCATGCGGCCACGCGAGCAGTTTTCCGCCTTGGTTGCGCTGACCTATGCGCAGCGCGAGTCGGGGCCGGCTGGCGCGCGTTACGTGACACGTTGGGCACAGCCGTTGGCAGGAAACGAGGCGTTGCCAGGCCGGGATCTCGGCGTCCGCCCAGAGCAACTTGCCGCGTTGCTGGCCGCGCGTGACAGCGACGAACTGACGCTGTCGGTTCACGTGGCACCAAACCGGGCGCCGCTCACCGGTGCGCGGCCGGACACTGAGATTGTATTGTTCGTGCCGGTCTACAGCCCCGGTGAGTTGCCGCTTACGCTGGCCGAGCGCCGAGCACGTGAGCGCGGCGCGATTAGCGCCGTGCTGCGCGCCGGCGCCATGATTGCGCACGCCGTGCCGCCGCAGACTCAGCGTGTCATGCATGTGCGCGTCAGCGATGTCACCGCGGCGCGCGCACTGCCGCTGTATGACTCGCATCCACAACTGAAGATGCTGACCACGCAAAGCTTTGTGTATCGACTCGACTACGGCGAGCGGGTGTGGAACGTGGCGATGCAGCCACTGGCGCGCGCGCCAGGCAGTTCGGGTTGGCGCCAGCCAACGTTTCTCGCTGGCGTGCTGGCGAGCATCTTGCTGGCGTTGCTGGCGTTCTCTATTGCTGGCACCCGGCAGCGCGCGTTGGAGCTTGGCTCGCGCATGAGCCGGCGGTATCGCGAGAGCGAGGAACGCTTCCGTGCGTTGAACGACCTGCTGCCAGCGCTGGTGTTGCTGGCCGACGCGAACGACGGGCGTATCACCTACCTCAACCACGCCGCGAATGAGCGTCTGGGGGACGCGTCGCGTGCAGCAAACCTGCACGATCTTTTTGCGGATGAAGCGTTGCGCGCGTTGCTGCGCGATCCGGCCACGCAAACTTGCAGTCGGGCCGAGGTCTTGCTGGGCGTACCGGGCGGCCCCCGATTCTGGGCCAACGTGGCGATCTCGCGCATCACCTTGAGCGGCCGCAGCAAGTGGTTGATGGTGGCCACGGACATTTCCGCGCAGCGCAAGTTGACCGAGCGCCTGAGTTACGAGGCCAGCCACGATACGCTGACCGAGCTGTGCAACCGGCGCGAGTTCGAGCGTCAGTTGCGTGCTGCGCTGACGGCGGTCAACGGGGTCGGTCCGACCGCCTTGGTGCTCTACATCGATCTGGACCAATTCAAGCTGGTCAACGACACCTCTGGCCATCTGGCCGGCGATCAATTGCTGGCGCAGTTGGCGATTGTGCTGCGGCGACAGTTGGGCGCCACCGACGTGCTGGCGCGACTGGGTGGCGACGAGTTTGGCGTGCTGGTCGCCGATGTGCGCGATCAGGAACAAGCCGCGCAAATCGCCGAGCGCGTGCGGCGCTGCATTGACGGTTACGTGTTTGTGTGGGAACAACACAGCTACATGGTCACCGCCAGCTTGGGTGGTTTGCTGGTGGACCGCCCGGGGCTGAGCATTTCGGACGTGCTCGCGCAAGTGGATACCGCGTGTTACATGGCCAAGGAGCTCGGTCGCAACCGCACCCACTTCTACTCCGCGCAAGACGACCAGACCGTGTTGCGGCGTGGGGAAATGCAGTGGGCCAATCGTCTGCGCTGGGCGATCGATCAACAGCAGTTGGTGCTGACTTGCCAGGAAGTTTGGCCGCTGCCACTGATCGCTGGCGGCCATGCCAGCGGGGTGGAAGTCCTGCTGCGTTTCCGCGAGGAATCCGGCGCGTTGGTGGTGCCGGGCGCGTTCATCCCTGCCGCCGAGCGTTACGGGCTGATGCCGGCCATCGATCGCTGGGTCATCGAGACCACGCTGGCCAATTTCAATCACCTGCATCACGCCGGCGGCGCGCTCGATCTGGTGGCGGTCAATCTCTCCGGCGCGAGCATTGGGGACGATGCGCTGGCCGACTGGATCATTGCCTTGCTGCGGCGCCATGGGGTCGCGCCGACCCGCGTGTGCTTCGAGGTGACCGAGACCGTGGCGGTACGCAATCTGGCCCAACTGGTGCGTTTGGCCGAACGCCTGCGCGCGGTTGGCTGCCGCATTGCGCTGGACGACTTTGGCGCCGGCATGTCCTCGTTCACATATTTGAAGAATCTGCCGGTAGACATCATCAAGATCGACGGCAGTTTCATTCGCGACATGCTGGCGGACCCGGTCAGCTACCTGATGGTGCGCGCGGTGACCGATATCGGCCATCGCCTCGGCCTGGCAGTGGTGGCGGAATGGGTGGCTGACGCGCAAACCACGCAGGCGCTCACCGCCCTCGGCGTCAATTACGCGCAAGGTTTCAGCCTGCACGAGCCAGAGTTGGCACTGTTCCAACGCTAGTGGCGGGTCGCGTGGCGGACGGCACTGATACGCATTGGAGGCAACAGACGTCGGTTGCTGCGCGCGCCGAGCCCACGCGCGACGGCGCGTCGTCAATGGCAGCTCAGTGCGTTGCGGTGGATGCCGCCGGTGCGGGTGAACGCTCGAAGCTGCCGGCGAAACCGGGAAACACCACCGGACTCTCGTAGCCATCGGCCGATACCGCTGAGACACCGAAGAACCAGTCGTCGATCACCACATTTTTCAGGATGGTGTGGTCGACGTTGCCCACCGCGCGGGCGTGCTGCCATTGCGCCGCGGTGGTATCGCGCCAATGCACGCGGTAGCCGGCCGCGCCCGGCACCTTGTTCCAGTGCACGGTGGTGTCAGTCGCCAGCGCGCCTTCGATCGTTACGCCGGTCGGCGGTGCCGGTGCACGGCTGAGCGCCGTAGCGCACGCCGCGATCCTGATCGGTATGCCCAGTGCGCAGGTCCTGATGCTGACGGGTGTAATCCTCATGCGCCTCGGTCACGCGCACGGCCGGAAAGCCTGCTTGCAGAAATGGCACTTGGTCGCCGCCGCGGCCGAAGCGGTCGGTGCGATACACCATGCGTACCTTGAAGTCCGGCAGATAGTCGTCGGCAAGGCGCTCGATGGTGCGCGCCAGATTGCGCGAGGGCGAATCCACTTCGCCGCCGTGATAGCGTCGGTAATCGGCCTGCTCCAGCGTTTCGTTGCTCTTGGTGCCTTCGGAAAACACGCGCACCGTGGTGTTGTCGATCACGCCGTTCTGGCCGCGGCTGTTGCCGACAATGTCGTTGTTGAGTTGCGCCTCGACTTGCCAGCCCTGTGCCCAGCGTGGCATCGTTGTCCTGGGTGGACAGCACGCGCGCCGCTTCGATCAGCGCGGCCACGCCGGACGCATCATCGTTGGCGCCGGGCGCGTCACTGGTAATGTTCATGACGTCGGTGACGCGCGAATCGAGGTGGCCGGTCATCATGATCACGCGCTGCGGGTCGCGCTTGCCGCGTTTGATCGCGACCACGTCCATCACTTCGACGGACTGCGGGGCGCGTTTGCCGGTGAACACTTGCGCGGGTGTGACCACTTCGATGCAGCCGCCGCAGTTCTTCGAGATCGCCGCGAAGCGTGACTTCACCCAACGCCGTGCCGCGCCAATGCCGCGTGTGGTGGATGTCGTATCCGACAACGTGTGTCGAGTGCCAAACCCTACCAGGTGCGTGATTGTGGCTTGCAGCTCTACCTCGCTTGGGGCCATGACCAGCTGGTGTAGCGCGGGATGTTCACGCGGCACCACTGGCGGGGCCGTGGTGGCGTGCGCGAGTGCGCATCCGGCCAATAGGCTCAGTGTGGCGCTCAAGCGTCGCATGCGAGGTGTCCTCGTGGGGTGGGCGTTCACGATACATCACGGTGGAAGCTGCGTGCAGCCCAATGTGCAGCCCAATAAAGAGGCCCGCGTCCTTTGCGGAAGCGGGCCTCGTGCTTGTCTGCTGTGATGGAGGCGCTTCCTGCGCCACTCATCATGCCGGGGTGATTACTGCGCGATCAGGCTTACATCATCCAGCACGAACGAGGTTTGCAGCGAGGAATCTTCCGTGCCGGTGAACTTGATCGTCACGGTCTGCCCAGCGTAAGCGGCCAGACTGTTGGTGTGCAGTGCATAGCCGCTGGCGTGGTTGAGGTTGGAGTAAGTAGCCAACGTCTTGAGTAGTGTGCCTGCGCTGCTGTAGACCTGCACCGTCAACTTGTCGTAGGCATACGCTGTGGTCGTCTCATTCGTGTCGACATGCAGGTAATACGACAGGTTGACCGTAGTCTTGCCGCTAGGGATGCTGACTTGCTGCGAAGCGGTGTCGGTGTGCGTGCTGCCGTAGCCATCCAGCCACAGGAACCAGCTGCCAGCGTGTGCCACTTCACCGCTGCAGGTGCTGTTGCTGCACAGTATGTTGGCGGTGAGCGACCATGGCGTGGCTGCGCCGGTCTCGAAGCCACCGTTGGTGATCAGCTGGGAGCTGCCGCCACCCGCAGTGACTGTCACCGATTGCGTCTTGGTGTTGGTGGCGCCACCGTTGTCAGTGACTTTCAGTGACACGCTGTAGCTGCCGCCAGCCGCATAGGTGTGGCTGGGGTTGGTCGCAGTGGAAGTGGCGCCGTCGCCGAAGTTCCAGGCGCGCGACGCAATCGTACCGTCGCTGTCGGTGGAGCTGTCGGTGAAGTTCACGGTCAGCCCGCTGATCGTGTCGCTGAAGTTCGCGACTGGGGGTACATCGGCCGGTGGTGTACCGCCGCCAATGTCGGCTGCAACTTGACTAAGCTTGAAGCTGCCGAAGCCGGTCGCCAGATCCCAGCCGACCGAGGCGGTTTCGCCGCCATTGCTGCCCGAGGTGACGTCGTGGTAATCCGCTGCAGTCAGCGTCTGGTACAGGTACGGTGCGGCGAAAGTCAGCGACGGATGGCCGGCGAGCAGGCGCGCCCATGAACCGACGAACAGCGGCGAGGCCAAACTCGTGCCGCCAACCTGGGTGCTGGCGCCGTTGACGATGATTTTCGCCCCACTGTTCGGGTCGGCATCGAACGCGATGTCGGGGACGCCACGATAATTTCCGGAGAGGACTCCGCTCTGCCAGCTGGGTTTGGCTTCGAATTTGCTTGGGCTGCCGCCGCCGCCGCTCCACACTGTTTCGCTGCTGTAGGTGGTGGTAGAGGCATTCAGCGTGGTACCGCCCACGGCCACGACACCCGGCGAGCTGGCCGGGTAGCTCGGAGTGATACCGCCGTTTTTGCACTCGTCGGCACCAGAGTCGCCGGAGGAAACCGAGAACGTCTGCCCCTGCGCGATCGCCTGCTGAAAGATCTGGTCGTCAGCCGCAGCCGAACCATCAGACTGTGCGTCAGTTTCGCATTCGCCGAGCGACACGTTGATGATCTTCGTGGCGTTGGCGGACACGATGGTGTTGAAGTCGGCGGTCAGGTTGGCATTGGATAAGGTGGGAATGTTGTAGAAGATGAGCTTGCCGACCTGGCCACCGGCCATCCCGACAATGTCCTGGCTGTCCAGGTTCCACTCATCGACGCCGCTGGTGTCGGTGCTGGTGCCGTTGGTGTTCACCGTCTGCGTGGTGACCGTGGACAGTCCATTTTGAGACGTGAACGAGTTCAGGTCGGTGATGGTCTGCGTGATCTTGCCTTGGGTGACGATACCCACGGTAACGCCGGCCGCCGTCGTAACGCCTGTGCCGCCGTAGATGGATGAGAACTCCGTCGGGTTATGTCCGGTGACTGCCTGGGTGGTGTAGGCCGCCTGCGCACGCTTGGCAAAGGTGTGCGCCTGGTGCACGGTCTGCAGGCCGATGACCGACAGCACGCTGTCCCGCAGCGCGGCGGGGACCTGCGGTGCAGACGTGTTCATGAATGCATTTCGACCGTCGTGTGTCCGCACTTGTGCAAAGCTGGTCTTGAACGCCGCGCGCACGGTGTCGGCACGACCATCGGCCGACACCAGCAGGCGGTTGGGCGCGATCGTGACGTTGCTGAAGCCGGCGGCGGTGAGGTACGCCGCCACGGCACTGGCCTGATCGGCCGTTGGTGCGTAGCTGGCGACGAACTGTGCGCCGGTCAACTTCGCGGTCCCTGGCGAGGTTTGCGCCGCACTCACCAGTGCATGCAACTGCGTCGGGTTGCGCAACTTCAGCGCCACTTCGATGTGCATCGGTTGCGACGTGGCCAGTGCGCCGCTGACGACATCTCCCTGGCGCAAGCTGGTACCCGATTGCGTCAGCGTGACGAATGCGGGCGCAACGGTGGTGGTGGGCGTGGCGCTGAGTGCTGCAGCACAGCCCATGGCAATGCCGGCAGCAAGCAGCTGCGGACGGAGGTAACTTGACATGTGTGACTCCCGAAAAGATTTTCAAAGGCACACGCTGCCTGTGCGGCCGCGTGAGCCCCATGTTTGAACGTCGTACCGGCGGCACGACGCTATCTTGTTTTTTTCCCAGAGATCCCGCGCGAATGCTGCCTGTCGCCCCTCTCCTCATCCTCACGACAGCCAGCCGGCGGCTTGCGTCCGTGATTGGCGCCAAGGCGCATCTCACGGCGGGATCGCCCAGCCAACGTCCCGCTGGTGAACCGAGCTGAAATTGCGACCAATCGGGTTAGTCGTCAATAGGCATTTTTCGTATGAGCGGACATGCAACACGGAGTGCCTGCATAATCACAGCGCAGGATAAAGCGAGCGCTGCATGCGGCTAATGACAATACGGCCCAAGCACTCGATTCTGGTTATCGGCGCGACGTAATAAATTACGAATACACGCTAGTGATAACTGCCGCATTGTCGATTATCATTTAATCCCAATTCATATTCGTCGTCATCATGCAAGCTCTGGATAAGTCGTTTTGTACGGTGACGACTGCGATCCGGTGCTACCGCGAACGGCTGGGGTCCATTTGACACCAGGCAACGCCCTTGGCTTCGGTAGGACAGAGGGTCCGGCGGGCGGTGCGTTGCGACCATTCAACCCGGCAGCTGCATGACACGCTGCCGGGCCGGCCGGAGCGGGCGCCGCTGGCGTGCGACCATGGCGCGATGACGACTGCAAAACCTGGACACTTGGCGATCATCGGCGGTGGCCCGGCCGGACTGATGGCCGCCGAGGCGGCCATCAACGCCGGAGTGGCGGTGGATCTCTACGATGCGCTGGGCTCGCCCGGGCGCAAATTCCTGTTGGCCGGGAAAGGCGGCTTGAACCTCACCCACGCCGAACCACTCGCGCAGTTTGTCGGGCGTTACGGTCAGCGCGAGCATGCGGTCGCGCGCTGGCTTGGCGCGTTCGATGCTGATGCCGTGCGCGCATGGGCCAGCGGCTTGGGGGTGGCAACCTTTGTCGGCAGTTCGGGGCGGGTGTTTCCGTCTGACTTGAAAGCGGCGCCGCTATTGCGCGGCTGGCTGCGCCGGTTGCGCGAAAGTGGCGTGGTGTTTCACATGCGTCAGCGCTGGCTTGGCTGGACTGCCGACGGCGCTCTGCGGTTTGCCACGCCAGAGGGCGAACGCACGGTGGCGGCCACCGCGGCCGTACTGGCCCTTGGCGGCGCCAGTTGGCCGCGGTTGGGTTCGACCGGCGCATGGATGGAACCATTGGCGCAGGCCGGCGTCGAGCTTGCGCCGTTACAGCCGGCCAACTGCGGTTTCGAGCTGCACTGGAGCGACTATCTGCGCGAGCGCTGTGCCGGTGCGCCGCTGAAGCCTGTCGTGGCGCATTGGCTCGACCGTGATGGCGTGGCGCATGCACGCCAAGGCGAATTCGTCATCAGCGAGTACGGTGTGGAAGGCAGCCTGATTTACGCCATCGGCGCCGACCTGCGCGAGCAGATCGCCACCCACGGCGAAGCGGCGCTGTACCTGGACTTGGTACCCGGCTATACCGCCGCCGTGCTGGCTGCGCGCCTTGCCGCACCGCGTGGCAAGCACAGCATCGGCGACTGGTTGCGCCGCCGCGCCGGACTCGACGCGACCAAGTGCGCGCTGGTCTTCGAACTGATTGAGAAGTCCGCGCTGGCTGATCCCGCGGTGCTCGCCGCGCGGCTCAAGGCACTGCCGTTGCGCCTGTGCGCGGCGCGTCCGCTGGCTGAAGCCATCAGCACCGCCGGTGGTGTCCGGCTGGAGGCGTTGGACGACGACCTCATGCTGCGCGTTCGCCCCGGCGTGTTCTGCGCGGGTGAAATGCTGGATTGGGAAGCGCCCACCGGCGGCTATCTGCTGACCGCCTGTTTTGCCAGCGGCCTGATTGCCGGACGCGGCGCGGC
>CAJDTO010000098.1_pt1 | contig 10179 bp, 6 predicted proteins | sample 7389821 | NCBI WGS metagenome assembly CAJDTO01 (sample SAMEA7055651, study PRJEB34461) | soil metagenome | biome: terrestrial ecosystem; feature: Peninsula; material: soil | place: Antarctica | collected 2016
GCTAATCAGAGTTGCCGCTACCGATATGCGCTCCGGCTCTGACGACAACAACGTGCACGGGTGAGGTGGCGTGGTGAACGACGAAACAAGGGATGATCTGGCGAGTTTGGAGCTATCAGCCTCAGTCATGCAGGAAATGGGCGAGAACGTCCTGGCACGGTCCGTGGCGCACTTGGCCGCGCTGCACGAAGCACCCGCTTGCGGTGACTTCAGCGGTATTGAAGCGCTGTGCCGGTCAATGCGCGAGGATGCGCCGGAGCAGGGCAGCGCCCTTGACGACTTGCTCGATCCCCTGTTCGATGAGTGGCTTCCGCGCTCGTTCGGCACGCCGGCACCGGGCTATCTGGCCTACATCCCTGGCGGCGGCATTTACCCAGCGGCGCTGGCGGATTTCATTGCCGACACTGCCAACCGCTACACCGGCATCTGGCAGGCAGCGCCTGCGTTGGTCCAACTGGAGGCCAACGCCCTCGACTGGCTGCGAGATTGGATGCAGTTCCCGGCGACCGCGCGCGGGCTGTTCACCACCGGTGGCTCGATGGCTATCTTCAACGCCATTGCCTGCGCGCGCGAAAAGTTGCTCGGCGACGACATCCGGTCGGGCACATTATATGTGTCGTCGCAAGCGCATCACTGCATCACGAAAGCCGCGAGGCTTGCGGGCATCGCCCACGATCGCGTGCGCAGCATTGGGGTGGACACCGATTACCGTCTGCGCGTGGACGAACTGGAGCGCGCGATCGCTGCCGACCGCGCGGCGGGACTCAAACCGTTCATGGTGTTCTCTACTGCCGGTACCACCAACACCGGCGCGGTGGACCCGATCAACGCGGTAGCTGATCTCGCCGCACGCGAGCACCTGTGGCATCACGTGGATGGTGCCTACGGCGGCTTCTTCCACATGGTGAAGGAGCTGCAGCCTTTGCTCAGCGGCCTGCCGCGTGCCGACTCGCTGACGCTCGACCCGCACAAGGGGCTGTTCATGCCGTACGGTACGGGCGCCTTGCTGGTGCGCGATGGCGAAGCTCTGCGGGCCTTGCATTCATCCACCGCCGGCTATCTGCCGAACAACCAAAGTGAGTTCTACGATCCCGCACAGTATGGCCCCGATCTCTCACGCGGTTTCCCCGGGCTGCGTATCTGGCTCACGCTCAAGTTTTTCGGCGCTGTGCGTTTCCGTGCGGCGCTTGCCGAGAAACGTGAATTGGCCGTCTGGGCTGCCAAAAGCATTTCGCGCATTCCGGGCATCGTGATGGATGCGATGCCACAACTTTCGCTGTTTGCTTTCCACCTGGAAAGCCCTGCGTTGAGATCGCTGGAAGCGCAGAACGCAGCCACGCGCGCGCTGATGGAGCGCATCACGGCCCGTGGTCAGGTGATGGTGACAGGTGCGATGGTTGGCGAACGCTTCCTCGGCCGGGTTTGTGTGTTGAGCTTCCGGACTCGTCGCGCGCAAATGGAAACCTGCGTGCAGCAAGTCGCCGAGACCTCGGCGGCACTGCTCGCCGAAGCCACCAACGCCAGTGAAGGAAGACCTCCGCTGCGTGGCGATGCATCTGTCACCCACTGACGCAGGGCGCCGTCTGGAGGTCGGCGGCACCGAGCTGAGGATTGCGGAAATTGGCGCGGGTATGACGCCGGACGGTCAGCGTGCCCAAGGCAAGCATGGATCATCCGCTTTTTTCGGCAGTATTCTCTGGGCCGTGCGAGCCGGCGCTGATCGCGGCTGGCGTTTGGCGCGAGGATCGGCATGAGTTCAATCGAAGTGGCGTTGGCGATGCTCCTGGCGGTGGTCGGCAGTGGCTATCTGGTGCGCATGCTGCCGTTCTCGTTGCCGCTGCCGTTGGTGCAGATCGGCCTGGGTGCGGTGATTGCGGGCGTGTTCCAGCACGGCGTGGCGCTGGATCCGGATATCTTCTTTTTGCTGTTCCTGCCGCCGCTGCTGTTCGTCGACGGCTGGCGCATTCCCAAGGACGGGCTGCGCCGCGACCGCGGCACGATCCTGTCGTTGGCGTTGGGTCTGGTGGTGTTCACCGTGGTTGGCGCCGGCTTCCTGATTCACTGGCTGATCCCGGCGATGCCCTTGGCCGTGGCGTTTGCCCTGGCCGCGATCGTCTCGCCGACCGATCCGGTGGCGGTGTCATCGATTGCCGCACGCGTGCCGATTCCGCAGCGGCTGATGCACATTCTTGAGGGCGAGTCGCTGCTTAACGACGCGACCGGCCTGGTCTGCTTTCGCTTTGCGGTAGCAGCGGTGGTGACTGGTGGTTTTTCGCTCGCGTCGGCCACATTGAGCTTCCTGTGGGTGGCACTGGTCGGGCTCGGCGTCGGCGTTTTGTTCACCGGCATGGTGAGTTACGCTCAGAGCTGGCTGTCACGGCATTTCGGCCAGGAGGCAGGGTCGCCGATCCTGATCAGCCTGTTGATTCCCTTCGGCGCCTACCTGCTGGCCGAACGTCTGCAGGCTTCGGGCATTCTGGCGGCGGTGGCGGCTGGCATCACCATGAGTCGGGTCGAGCTCAGCGGCCGTCTGCTGGCGACCACACGCGTGCAGCGCGCGGCCGTGTGGAGCACGGTGCAGTTTGCGCTGAACGGCATCATGTTCGTACTTCTCGGCGAGCAATTGCCGAGCAGTCTGCACAGTGCCCTGGCATCGGTGGCGCAGAGTGGCCATGGCAGTCCGTGGTGGTTGCTGGTGTACGCGCTGGCGATCAATCTTGGTTTGGCACTGTTGCGCCTTGTCTGGGTATGGGTCACGTTGCGCGTCAACATGTTGAGGTCATCGCACCGGGATATGCCGGTCAGCAGGGTGCATTGGCGATTGCTGCTGGCCACTTCGCTGGCCGGCGCGCGTGGTGCAATCACCTTGGCCGGCGTGCTGACCCTGCCGTTGTTGCTCCCCGATGGCACGGCGTTCCCGGCGCGCGAGCTGGTGATCTTCCTCGCCACTGCGGTGATCCTGCTGTCATTGCTGGCTGCAACGGTCGGCCTGCCACCGCTGCTGAAAGGGCTCGAACTGCCGCCGGAACCCGCGGCCCGGCTTGAAGAAAACCTGGCCCGTCGCGTCGCCGCTACTGCAGCGATCGCCACGATCAAGCACGCACAACACGAGGTGTTGGGCAGCGCCGCCACTGTCGATGTCGCTACCTGGACTCGTGCTGCCACCCGGGTGATCGCGCTGTACCAGCACTGGCTGGATGAGGATGCCTCCAGTGCGGGCGAGGCGCAGCAGTTGCGCAAGGGCGACATGGCCGAACGGCAACTGCGTCTGGCGGCATTGCAGGGCCAGCGCGAAGCCATTTTTGATCTGGCCCGCCGCGAACAGATTTCCGACGAAGTATCACGCCGCCTGGTGCGCGAGATTGACTTGCAGGAGGCCCGCTACCGTTGACTGCGAGTGGCGGCGGTTTGGACACTTGGTGCGCGCGGACGCACTGATCTTGTAGCGCTCCTGCTGTGTTTCCCGGAGCGTTGTTAAGCGCTTCGGTCAGGGTGCACACTTGAGGACAAGCGCACCGCGTGCATGGCGCGGTCGATCCCGGGGGAGTGCTGCGGATGACCGATGGAATTCTCACGCTGGTCGCGCAATATGGCCTGCTGCTGGTGTTTGTGAATGTGCTGCTGGAGCAGGCCGGCGCGCCGGTTCCGGCGGTGCCGACATTGGTTGTGGCTGGCGCGCTGGCTGCGAGCGGGCAATTGTCCCTGCCGTCGATCGTACTGGTGGCGTTGCTTGCGTGCCTGCTCAGCGATGGTGCCTGGTACGCAGTCGGACGGCGCTTCGGACCCCGGGTTTTGCACACGCTGTGCCGTATCTCCATCGCACCGGATTCGTGCATCCACCGCTCCGAGCTGCAGTTCGAACGCTGGGGTGGCCAGACCTTGCTGATCGCGAAATTCGTGCCGGGCTTGTCGACCGTCGCACCGCCGTTGCTCGGCGCGCTGGGTCTGCGCCCGTCGGCGTTCGTGTTGCTGGATGGACTGGGCGCCTTGTTCTGGGCTGGATTGGCAGCGGGGCTTGGGTACACCTTTGCGGCGCAGGTTGACCAGGTACTGGTGGAGCTGACCAGCATCGGCGCGCTGGCGTTCAAGGTGGTTCTGGGCCTGCTCGCGGTGTACATCGCCGGCAAGTGGTGGCAGCGGCGACGGCTATTGTTGGCGCTGCGCATGCCGCGAATTACCGTCGCTGAATTGCATCGTGCGCTGAGTGGCGTGCCATCGCCGTTGGTGCTCGATGTGCGTTCCGCCACATCACGTGGGCTCGACCCGCACATGGTCGGCGGTGCCGTGGTGGCCAGCCTTGAGCAGCTGGCGCAAGTCGTGCGCGACGTCCCGCTTGATCGGGAGTTGGTCACTTATTGCAGTTGCCCGAACGAGGCGTCCTCGGCGCGTGCGGCGAAGACACTGAAGGAGCGTGGCTATCGGCATGTGCGACCGCTGCAAGGTGGACTGGCCGCATGGACTGCGGCTGGCTACGCCGTAGCGCAAGCGCCTGCCGAGCTCGGTCAAAAATAGCGGCATGGCACCCCTGTACCGCTGTGGGGTCTCGTCTCGCTGTCCTGCCCGACCGAGGGCCTGCTCCTGTTCGCAGACGACCGTCAAGCCTGGGTCAGCTCAGGTCTTGTTGCCCTTCCTCAATGGGGCAAGGTGGTCAGGGCCAATCCGATTGATAAACCGATCGACCCGAGCAAGGGGTGGCGGTCGGCGGGGCGTATTACTTGGGTGACGTTGCCGGTTCCGCTTCTGGCGGCACCACTGCCGCACTCGTCCACAGTTTCGCTTCCGCTTTTCCACCCAGCATCTGTGCCCGTACCAGCGGAATCGGCGGACCGCCGTAGCTGAGGAACTGGTCGTGGAAGGCCTTCAGTGCGTTCGGACCAGGATGGGCGGCGATCCAGTCCTGGCGCAACTGCATGATCATCAGCTTGCCCATGGTGTAGTTGAGATAGGCCGGATCGTACGTGCCGCGAGCCGCTTGCTGGCGAGCGTTGCCGGGATCCTGGAAGGCCTTGTCGCGGAACATCTGCTCAGACTGCGCGATGGTCATGCCGCCGGTGTGCAGGCCAATGGCGGAGAGGTAGCGCACGTCGCGCAGCAGGGCGTTGGTGAGTTGGCCGATGTGCACTTCCGGCGTGGCGCCGTCGAGGCCTGCGTCAAACATCATCTCTTCGGTGTAGTGCGCCCAGCCTTCGGCGTAGGCGTAGCCGACGAACAACTGACCGAATTTCCAGTGTGCGCGGTTGGCGTGCAGGAACTGCAGGAAGTGGCCGGGCCATACTTCATGGGCGGACACAAACAACAATGCCGCCTTGCCCGGCACGTAGGCCTGCTGGTCCGCCTTGCTCCAGGTCGGGTCTGGCGGCGCGATGTAATACACCGACGGCAGATTTTTCTCGTACGGACCGGGAATCTCGATATACGCGAAGTTCCAGCGATTGAACGGCGGCGCCTCTTCGGCCTTGGCCTGCTCGGTGCCGGGAATGCTCACCAGATCCTTGTCGACGATGAATTGGCGCAGGCTGACGAGCTGGGCGCGCGCGCCCGCTACTGCGCCGCCAGTCGGCTTGTCGGCGCTTTCCTTGGCGACGCACGCACTGAGTGACTTCCCGGGCGCGAACTGGTCGCAAGCAGATTTCAGGGCAGCGAGGTTGCGCGCCAGATCGGACTCGCCGATAGCCTTGAGTTGATCCAGCGGCAGGTCGACCAGTTCAGTCGCGTGCAGCATTCTGGAGAACTTCTCCGCGCCGAACGCAAAGTCCTGGGTGGCGTTGGGCTTTTGCGCCTTGAGCCAATTGGCAAGGTCTTGCGTGGCCTTGATCGCGGCGGTGTTGCTGGCCTTGAAGCGAGCTTGCAAGACAGCGTCCTGCACGCCGGCGAAAATGTCCGGCACGTCGGTTTTGAAGAAGCTGGCGAAACCGCCGAACGAATTGACGCCCACGTCGATGTAGGACGCCGGCAATGGCAGGTGCAGGTTGGCCTTGATCTGCGCCAGCGCCTTGGGCAGAGCTTCCTGGTAGCTGACGAACGCGGCCATGCGCTGTTCCAGCGGCGCATACGGCCGGGTCAGATACATGCTTGGTGACAGGTCGCCGGTGTAGAAGCTCGGATTTTTGTACGGTGCACCGGAGTTGGAAGCGACCCTGCGGGTCAAGTTGGTCGTCGCTGAACGTCGCAAACTTGTTGCGTTGCAGGTGCAGCCAGTCGGCGGTCGCCTTGATGCCGTCCGCGCTGTAGTCCGGCAGCTTGCCGTCGAACTCATGTTTGCCCGCGTTGGCGGCAAACACGGGATTGTGGCGGAACGCGCCGTCGATGAAGCTGTCGACGGCCGCCGTCAGCGCTGCGTGGTGGTCAGTGGCTGCCCCGGTAGTTGTTGCGGTGGCCGGAAGAAGTGCAGCCTGCGCTGCGGCCGATGCATCGGGCGAGCAACCGGCGAAAAGGGCGGTGGCCATGACAGCCGATAGAGTAAGCGCGTGGAGTCGATGCATGGCTGATTTTCCCCTTGGCGTGGAAGCGCCGAGCCTACGTGTTCCGGGGGATATCGGCAACACATGCCGCGCGCCGCAGAGGCCGCAGTACGGCACAGGTTCGTTGCCCAGTGTCCGGTGCGTTACCGGAGTTCGGTGATGGCTCGCCAGGGCCATGAAGTAAAAAGCTCCGACTTGCGCCGGAGCTTTTCGTATCGCGCGACCGGCTTTTAGAAATCCTGTTTGAAGCGGACGCCAATGGTGCGTGGCTGGCTGAAGCCGGTGTAGACCTGACCCGTCGGATATTGCGCGGCGACACCATGTGCGCCGCAGACATCGACGCCGCACTCAGTGTACTTGTACTGTGCCGCGCGTTTGTCGAACACGTTGTTGACGAAAGCGTTGATCGACCAACTGTTCCTTTGCAGGCCGGCGGACAGATCGAGCGAGCTGTAGGCCGGCAGGTTGCCGAGCGTGGCGCGCTCGCTCAAGCGCAAGTCCGTCGTGCGGCTGCCGACATGGACCAGCGCGGCCTGAACGAACGCATCATTGCTGCCCACGCTGAAGCTGTAGTGCGCAATCAGGTTGCCTTTGAACCGGGGCGTGATCGGCAGCTGCGTGCCCTTCGGGGCCAATGGCCCGTCGGGGTTGCTCGGGCTGACCGGGCAGTCCGTGATCGGCCGACCGTTCGCATCGGTGAACCCGCAATAGTTCGCGCTCAGCTTGGCGTGATAGACCGCAAACCCGGCCGTCAGTTGCAAGTTGTACGTGGCCTGCCAGTTCAGTTGCGACTCCAGACCATCAATACGCGCCGAGTTCGCGTTCTTGATTTCGGTCAGACCGTTCGCTCCGAGGATCGGAAACTGGAAGTCGTTCCATGTCTCACGAAACACTGCACCGTTGAACGTCACCCGGTTGTCCAGCCACGCAGTCTTCCAACCCAACTCTTCGTTGATCAGGAAGTCCGCCTGGTAGGGCAGCAACGTGCCACGCCGGTTGACACCGCCGGGACGAAAGCCCTCGGATCGCGTGACATAAAGCATCTTGGTCGGCGTGAGATTCCACGTCAGGTTGTACTTGGTGAGATTTCCGCTTTCCTTCACCCGCTTGTTGAAGACCGTACACGGCGCGCCCATGAACGGTTCGGGAGACTCGCAGGTAGCCTCACCTTGGCTGGAGGAGAAGCCTGCAGCGTAGCCAAAGTAACCGTACAGTTGATTGCTGGTGCGGTAATAGCGTTCACCAACGGTGCCGGTGAGCACGTCGGGAATGAAATCGTAAGACAGCTCGCCGAATACCGCCTTGTCACGGTCGTAACGCATCTGCCGGGTCAGCCAGATCGTGTCTTTCCAACCAGTGACGGACAGCTTGTCGGCCAGGCCATCGATCTGGTAATCCTGCAGAATGTCGTGCTTCTGCTTCTGCCAGAACACGCCGGCGACGAGGCGCAGGCGCTCGTCTGCCGGCGAAACCAGACGCAGCTCATGACTGTTGTTGGTGTAGCGATCCCGGTCACTGATGTGCTGCGAAGGGTTGATCAGCGCGCCGCTGTTGTCATAGAAAGCCGACCCCGAGCCGTACAACGCGTCATACCAAAACCCATAGTCGCTGTAATCGGTCTGCTCTTCCTGATTGCGTTTGAGGTGCGCGTACGCATAGGTCAAATCAAAATTGCCGATCTTGCCCTGCACGGTCAGTGCGCCTTGCCACCAGCGGTCATTGACGCGCTCGGGATAAAAATGGGTAAGGGCGAGATCGCCAATGGCGGGATCGCTGGCAAAGTTGCCGTGCGAGATTGTCTGCTGCCCCATCAGCATCGGGGTGATCGACCAGTCGTCATTCAGATCGACTTTCAGCGCGGCGCGCGCCCCGCTGGTATTGGCGTCGTTGTAGTGATCCTTGGCGTGTCCGACGCACTGGAACGCCGCGCTGGGGGCGTTGTTGTCGGTCGGCACACAACCGGGTGCATTGCTGATGGTGATGCCCGAGGTGGGGAACGTGCGTGAGCCGGCCTTGTTGTCGATGTAGCCGGCGTCGTGTTCACGCCAGCCGACCAGTCGGATCGCGGCACTCTGGCTGATCGGCAGATTGAGCATGCCTTCAGCGGTATAGCCGATGCCGCCGTGCGCGACCGTGTCCACGCCCACGCGGTAATTCGCCGCGTAGCCGCTCTTGTCAGGCTGGTTGGTGATGAGGCGCAAGGCGCCGGCTTCGGCGCTGGCGCCATACAACGTACCTTGCGGGCCCGCCAGCACCTCGATGCGGGCAATGTCGTACATGTGGATGTCGAGCGGCCCTTGAATCGTCGTCACCGGCTGGTTGTCCAGGTACACACCGACGCTCGGCTGCGACCCGGAGTGATTGGTGTTGCCGCCGCTGGCCACACCACGCATGTAGATGGAGACAAAGCCGGGACCCGTGGCGATGCCGCCGCCGCCTTGCTGGAACGTCACGCTGGGCAGGTACTTCACGTAGTCGTCGAAGCTCTGGACGTGCAGCGCTTCGAGCTGGTCCGCCGCCAGCACGTCGATGCTGATCGGGACCTTCTGCAGGTTCTCGGTACGCTTTTGCGCGGTCACCGTCACGACGCCGAGAGTCGTGGTTTTCTGCTTCGCCGTTGGCGTTGCACTTGGCGCAGTGGACTGCTCCACATCCTGCGCAAAGGTCGGTGCAGCGATGGCAAAACAGATCGCCGCGGCGAGCGGCAATCGGACCAGCGCGGCACGTCGCATCATTGCGCTGTGCTTGGATCTGTTCACGTACATGACTTTCCCCTCATCTGGTCCACGACAATCCCCCGAACAGCTACATCTCCCCAAACCTGGGCGCGTCAGGATAACTCCTCAACACGGGTCCCAAAGCGTGCTGCAAAGGCCCCAACCACGCGGCATAGTGCCGCCAGTGCTCCAGCCCTTCGCGATAAATCGGTTGACGCACTTGTTCGGAACTGGCCGTTCGCACCGGCCGTGGGTTCTGGAAAAACCGCAGGCACGAGTCTTCGAACGGCAAGCCGCAATACTCCAGCAGGCGGCGCACTTCGCCGTCGGTATCAGCGACCATGCGTTCATACACCACGCGATGGATGCGCCCGGGTAATACCCGATCGAAATGCGCCATCAGCTTGATATAGTCGCGATAGTAACGCCCGATATCCTCCAGGCCGTAGCTGAAGCTCTGCCCGCGCGCGAAGTGCTGCTTGAATGCCGAGAAGCAGCAAGCCAGCGGATGCCGCCGCGCATCAATGATTTTTGCATTCGGCAACATCAGGTGGATCAGGCCGATATGCATGAAGTTGTTCGGCATCTTGTCGATGAACAGCGGCGCGGAGGACTTGCGCTGGATCCTCGGCATCTTGTCGATGAACAGCGGCGCGGAGGACTTGCGCTGGATCCGGGTGTGCGCCAGATACTGCTCGCCCAGCGCGCGCACCGCGTCGGCATCGAGTGCCGCCAGCGCATCGTGGTAGGGCATCGTGCTGTGGGCGTTGCCCTGCTGACGCAAGCCGCGCGTGATGGACGCGACCTCAGGCAGCTCCATGGTGCCTTCGACCTGACTGTGGCTGGACAGGATCTGCTCGATCAGCGTCGACCCGGCACGCGGCAGGCCGACGATGAAAATTGGATCGCGCGCGGCGCAGCCCATGTCCGCCCGCGCGGCAAAGAAGTCCGGCGTGTAACGCGTGCAGATCCGCTGTACCCGCGCGCTGGTTTCGTCGGCG
>CAJDTO010000063.1_pt1 | contig 10132 bp, 8 predicted proteins | sample 7389821 | NCBI WGS metagenome assembly CAJDTO01 (sample SAMEA7055651, study PRJEB34461) | soil metagenome | biome: terrestrial ecosystem; feature: Peninsula; material: soil | place: Antarctica | collected 2016
GCGCTCCGGCGAGACCATGCGCTTCATCAATGACCACGATCCCATCCCGCTGCTCGCGCAGCTTCGCGACCGCCTCGGCGACAACCTGACCGTCACCTATCGCAAGCGTGAACCGGGCGCAATCGTGATTGATTTCGGCATTGTCAACATGCCAGTCGAGTGAGGTCACACAGCGCATGAACCATCCAGCATTTTTCGATCAGGCACCGCACATCACCATGCATGATCCGCTATCCGATTTTCTCGGTGCAGCGGAAGGCGGCCTGATGGAATACACCTACCTCGACGCCGTGCATCTGGCCGGGCATTCCTGCCCAACGGTTGCCGGTGCGTACCTGATGGCCCGCACGGCGCTGCAGGCGTTGTACCCGGACCAGACAGCCGAACGCGGCGCGATCAGCGTGCGCATCCCCGGTCCCGAGGATGAGGGCGTCAACGGCGTCATCGCGCAAGTCCTCACCTTGATCACCGGCGCGGCTGCCGACAATGGTTTCCACGGTATCGGTGGCCACTTCGTACGCCAATCCCTGCTGAGCTATGCAGATGCGTCGCGCAGCGGCAATATCCAGTTCATGCGTCGCGACACGGGTGCCGGCGTCAGCGTGCAACTGGATTTAAGCAGGGTCCCATCAGTAGCGAATCTGCGCGAGTTGCTCATCGCCGCTCTCAGTGACGGCGCCACCCCGACGCAGCGCAAGGACTTCGCCGATGCCTGGCAGGGCCGTGTGCAACGCTTGCTGCTGGAACATGCTGACGATCCCGCCGTGCTGCGGTTGACGCGAACGAACTGATCAGTATTCGGGCGCGGACACCCCGCAAGGTTGCCGCATTACCCGGCGGTATCGCACGCGCTATCTCCGTCTGCGCCGTGCTGGCCGAGACCAGGCTGCTGCGCGGCTCGGGCAAAGCTGCGGCATAATCAAAAGCCGTGCGCCGCGTGCGCTGCACAGCCGATGGTCCGATGATCGACAAGCCAGCCAACCCGCCACCGCGCGCTGACGACGACCTACCTGTCAACCCCGAGCGCCGTCGCCTGCTCGGAGGAGCGGCGTTGGCCGGGGCCGCGTTGACCGTCGGCGGCTGCGTCGCCCGTGATCCACGCCCGAACACCGCGCCCAGTACTGCGCTGAAGCCCGCCGCCACTGACGCGCTGCTGCGCCAACATATCCACCACGTCGTGGTGCTGTATGCGGAAAATCGTAGCTTCAACAACTTGTTTGGCGACTTCCCCGGACTCGCCCAGCCGCTGGCGCAAGTGCCCGTCGAGGCCTCACGACAACGCGATCGCGACGGCAGCGTGCTGACCACCTTGCCCGCCGTGTGGGGCGGCATGGTGCCGCAGTCACAAGTGGTCGATCACCGCACCTACAAGCTTGACGAACACGCGATCACCGGCTTGCCCAACCAGCCCTTCGCCTTGCACACAGCCGATGGCTTGCCGCTGCCGCACGGCGTCATCACCCGTGACCTGGTGCATCGCTTCTACGAGAACCAGCTACAGATCAACGGCGGCAAGAATGACGGCTTCGTCGCCTGGGGCAACACCGGGGCGATGACCATGGGCCATTACGCCGATGGCGCCTTCAATCTGCGATTGTGGCAACTGGCCCGGCAATTCACCTTGTGCGACAACTTCTTCATGGGTGCGTTTGGCGGCTCATTCCTCAATCATCAATACCTGATTGCGGCACAACCGCCGTACTACCCACATGCCGACACCAGCAAGGCGCGCGCGCATATCGCCGTACTGGAAGGCGACGACCCCACCGGCATCCAGCCCAAGCTGGCCAATGACTCACCGCGCAGCGCAATGCACGGGCCGGCGAAACGCGCAGCCGCGGATACCCTGACGCCGGACTTCTGGGTGGTGAACACCATGGGTCCGCCCTACGCACCGGCGTTCAATCCGGACCCGCACAACGTGCTGCTAGCCGACCCCAACAGCGCCAATACCCTGCCCACGCAAACCCACCTGACTATCGGCGACGCACTGAGCGCCGCCAACGTCGACTGGGCGTGGTATGCCGGCGGTTGGCAACTGGCGCTCGACGGCAAGGGCGATGGCGATCCGGACACATTTCCGAGCATGCCAAACTTCCAGCCGCACCATCAACCACTGAATTACTTCCGCCAGTTCGCGCCAGGTACCGCCGCGCGCAAGCAACATCTGCGTGATGCCGGCTTCGGCGAAACTGCAAGCAGCAACCATTTTCTTGCCGCGATCGAAACCGGCACCCTGCCGCCGGTGACGTTCTACAAGCCGCAAGGCAACTTGAACATGCACGCCGGCTATTCCGATGTGAATGCCGGTGACCGGCACTTGGCCCGCGTCGTCGATGCCTTGCAGAAAAGCCCGCAATGGGCGCACATGTTGGTGGTGATCACGGTGGATGAAAACGGCGGCTGGTGGGATCACGTGGCACCGCCCAAAGGTGATCGCTGGGGTCCGGGCACACGGGTCCCGGCGCTCGTCGTTTCACCGTTTGCCAGGAAGGGTTTTGTCGATCACACCATCTACGATACCGGGTCGATCCTGCGCTTCATCACGCGCCGCTTCGGCTTGCGGAAACTACCCGGCCTGCTGGCGCGCGAGGAGGCTATGCTGGCAGCCGGCGGCCCGGCACCCGGCGACCTGACTGCCGCGCTGCAACTGAGCTGAGCACAACGCATCACCTTCCGCTAGTGAACACCATCATGCGCGAGCTGTACCCGGACATCGAGCCCTACCGAACTCACCGCGTTGCGGTGGACGCCACGCATACGTTGTATGTCGAGGAGTGTGGCAATCCGGCCGGCCTGCCCGTGGCGTTTCTGCACGGCGGCCCGGGGGCAGGGTTGTCTGCCTACCACCGGCGGTTCTTCGATCCGGCGCGTTACCGCATCGTGCTGTTCGATCAACGCGGTGCCGGCAAGTCCACGCCGTTTGCGGAATTGCGCGACAACACGACCTGGCATCTGGTCGCCGACATCGAAGTCATCCGCGAACTGCTGGGCATTGAGCGCTGGGTCGTGTTTGGCGGTTCATGGGGCTCGACGCTGGCCTTGGCATACGCACAAGCGCATGCCGAACGCGTGCTGGGCATGGTCTTGCGCGGCATCTTTCTGGCGCGACCGGAAGAGATCCACTGGCTGTATGGCGGCGGCGGTGCGTCGTGGATCCAGCCCGAACACTGGCAGCGCTTCGTGGCGGCGATTCCCGTCGCCGAACGCAACGATCTGCTCGCGGCCTATTGGCAACGCCTGACCGACGACGACCCCGCCGTACGTCTGGTTGCTGCTCAAGCGTGGGCAGCATGGGAAAGCAGCAACCTGACATTGACCGAAAGCGCCGCCACCGTCGCCCAATTCGTGCAGCCGGAAGTAGCCGTGAGTCTGGCGCGCATCGAAGCGCATTACTTCCGCCACGACGCATGGCTGCAACCGGACCAGTTGTTGCGCGACGTGGACAAGATCCGGCACATCCGCACCACTATCGTGCAAGGTCGCTACGACTCCATCTGTCCACCACGCAGCGCGTTTGATCTGGCGCAAGCCTGGCCGGAAGCTGACTTGCGCATCGTGCTCGCCGGTCACGCGGCGTCGGAACCGGCCATTGTGGACGCCTTGATCGAGGCCACCGATCGCCTCGCCGCCCGTTACCTCTGAACACCTCGCAGCCGGCTCCCATGGGCCGTTTGCCACGGGTCAGCTAATCACGCTGGTGGCATACTTGCGGTTTTACCGCGAGGACTTCGCCAATGCATCTGCTGCCGCTGGTTGCCCTTGGCACCCTGATCCTGCCGCTGGCCGCGCACGCCAACGACCCCAACTCCTACGCCCAGCCCGATCAGGTGCAAGTGACCCATGTGGACCTGGACCTGACGATCAACTTCGCCCAGCGCCAACTGGACGGCCAGGCCACGCTGAAGCTGGACTGGAAGAATCCCCAGGCGCCATCGCTGGTGCTGGACACGCGGGACTTGAACATCGCCAAGGTCGAGGCACTCGGCGCCGACGGCAAGACCAGCGCGTTGACCTACGCACTCGCGCCGCGCGACAAGCAACTGGGCAGCAAACTGACCATTGCCACGCCGCAGCATCCAACCCGGGTACGCATCGTCTACAGCACCTCGCCGGAGGCCTCCGGCCTGCAGTGGCTGACCCCGGCGCAGACCGCGGACCACAAAGCACCGTTCATGTTTTCGCAATCCGAATCCATTCACGCGCGCTCGTGGGTACCGTTGCAGGACTCGCCGGCCGTGCGCTTTACCTACGACGCCCACGTCAGCGCGCCGAAGGGCATTCGTGTGGTGATGAGCGCGCTCAACGACGCCAACCATCCGTTGAACGGGGACTTCCGCTTCGATCAGCCGCACCCGATCCCGTCCTACCTGCTGGCGATCAGCGCAGGTGACATTGCCGCGCAGGAAACCGGACCGCGTTCAGCGGTGTACGCCGAGCCATCTGTTGTGGCCAAGGCCGCGCACGAATTCGAGGATACGGAAAAACTCATCACCGCCACGGAAAAACTGTACGGACCGTACGCGTGGGGTCGCTACGACATCCTCGTGCTGCCGCCCTCATTCCCGTTCGGCGGCATGGAAAATCCGAACATGACGTTTGCCACGCCGACCGTGCTGGTCGGTGACAAGAGTCTGGTATCGCTGGTGTCGCACGAACTGGCGCATTCGTGGTCCGGCAACCTCGTTACCGCTGCAGCGTGGCGCGATATCTGGCTCAACGAGGGTTTCACCACCTACGTGCAAGGCCGCATCACCGAAGCGGTGTACGGCAAGGCACTGGCCGACGAGGAAGCGCTGCTCTCCGCACGCGCGCTGCAGAAGAAGATGGCCACGATGAAGCCGAACGCACAAAAACTTGCGCCAGACCCGCACGGCGTCGGCGCCGATGACTCACTGTCGGACGTGGCCTACGACAAGGGTTCGTGGTTCCTGCGTACGCTGGAGCTGCGCTTCGGTCGCGACGCCTTTGACAACTACCTCAAGGGCTACTTCGCGCACTTCGCGTTCCAGAGCATCACCACCGAGCAGATGCTCGACTACCTCAAACCGCACCTGATCGAAAAATACCCCGGCAAGATGAGCTGGGACGAAGTCACCCACTGGGTGTATGGCGAAGGCATCCCCAAGGACGCTCCGCTGCCAGACTCCCCGCGCTTCAACACCATCGAGCAGGAACGCAGCGATTTTCTCGCCGGCACACTCGCCGCCGACAAGCTCGATGCCAAGGGCTGGAACACGCAGGAGTGGATGTACTTCCTCGACCGCCTTCCGGACGTGGCGCCGCTGGACAAGTTGCAGCAGCTCGACGCGGCCTGGCAGCTCACCGGCACGCCGAACGCGGAGATCGGCATGCGCTGGTACACCCACGCCATTGACGCTGGCGATAAAGCCGTCTGGACGGCTGCGGCCGAACACATGCACCGCATCGGTCGGCTGTATCTGACCACGCCGCTGTACAAGGCTTTCGCCAAAACTCCCGAGGGGCTGGCATACGCCGAGCAGGTCTACACCAAAGCCAAGGCCGGCTACCATCCGATGACACAGAAAGCAGTGGAACGCATCTTTGCCAAGGCGAAGGAGCCGGCGCCGGCGCCGGCCAAGTAATTCGGCTGCGCCACTACCGACACCGGAAGCCATGACGTCACCAGCTACCACCACTGCCACGCCACTCTGGAAGCGCATGCTGTGGCGCAGGCTGAAGTTCCTCGGCTGGCTGCTTGCGCTACTGGTGGTGGTGCTTGGTGGCAGTTACGTATGTGCGCCGCAATGGCTGATGCGTGCCAGCACCGCGCGGCAGGCGCTGGCCGCGCATGTCGACAAGCAGACCGTAGTGGCTGGGGACACCACCTGGTCATATTACGCCGGCGGTGACGGCCCGCAGATCGTGTTGCTGCACGGCTTCGCTGCCGACAAGACCGAGTGGTTGGACGTCGCCACACGGTTGACCGCGCACTTCCACGTGTTCATTCCCGACCTGCCAGGCTGGGGTGAATCCTCACGTCTCGCGGCTGCGGACTACTCGATCGAAGCCCAGGCCGCCCGGCTGCACGCGTTTGTGCAAACCGTTGGCGCGCAAAACTTCGTGTTGGTTGGGCACGGCACAGGCGCCGCAGTCGCCGCGGTCTACGCAGCGCAGTATCCACAGTCGGTGCGCGAACTCGCCTTGCTCGACGCGTACGGTCTGCAAACCACGCACAGTGCCTTCAGCGACGCAGCCTCCAGCCGCGCATTGTTTGTCTACGACAACCGCACCGAGCTGGCCCACGCGGACACGCTGTTGTACGCCCAACCACCGGTGCGGCACGGACGGTTTGCCGACGTGCGCATCCGGCACAACCAGGCTGACCGTGCCTTCATCGAAGACGGGCTACGCCGCCTGCACCAGAGCGCGCAACAACTCGTCGTGCAAGGCCAGCTATCCAGCCTGGACATGCCTGTGCTCGGGTTGTGGTGTCACGACGACAAGGTCATTGATCGCTCAGCGCTGGACAGCTTGCGCAACGGCCTGACCCACGCCAGCACCATCAGCACCAGTACCATCAATGGTTGCAAGCACCTGCCGATGCTGGAAAAGCCCGAGGAGACCGCACAAATTCTGACCGGGTTTACGCTGTCGCATTGAACACGCTATATGGTGTGGTTGCGCAAGCAGCGCGCGACCGCCTCGCATACGGCACGTGTATGCTGCGCGCAGCAACAGGGGACAACACCTGTCCGCCTTGGAGATCAGCATGTTTTTTTGTCCACACACCCGATGACGCAACAACTGACGATGCACAGCACTCTTCGCCATACCCTGGACGCCATTGCGCGCATGTCCAGCACGCGTACCAACTACTGGGCCGAGGTGGTCGTGGACACGGCCTTGGGCACGCTGCTGCTTGCCGCTGGCATGCGTTACTACACGGGCGGCGCGTTGGGCGCGATCGCGGCGATTGCGCTGGGCCTGTTCATCTTCAGCTTTCTCGAGTACTTCTTTCACCGCTGGATGTTCCACACGCACATTCCGCTGTTCGAGGAAGGCCACCGCATGCACCACGAGCATCCACTGGGCTACGACTCGCTGCCGTTCTTCCTGCCGCCCGTGGTGTTGCTTGGCCTGACCGGGCTTGTTGTGTTGGTGCTGCCAACCGGCTTCGCGCTGCTGCTGATCGGCTCGATCACGTTCGGCTACATCATTTACGGCCTGGCGCATTTCATCATCCACCACGTGCGTTTCAAGCAGCCGTGGCTGCGCCGGTGGGCTGGCGCGCATCAGGTGCATCATTACCATCCGGACACCAACTACGGCGTCACCACGCCGTTGTGGGACATCCTGCTGCGCACGCGCTACGTCCGCCAGCCGCGCAAGGCCTGACCATCTCCAGCTATGCAGCGCGGCGACTGGCTGCGCTATCATCCTGCCCGCTGCTGATCGGATAGTGCGAATGGGGCGTCCATGACTGCAACAAAGCACCCGGGGTTCCTGTCCGATGGACAGACGATGGCCGAGCTGATGCGCCGGCACGACTGGCACGACTCGCCGTTGGGCGAGCCGAGGCAGTGGCCGGACGCGCTGAAGCCCGTCGTGTCGTTGATGCTGGTGTCCCGTTTCCCCATGTTCTTGCTGTGGGGCGACGAGCACCTTTGCCTGTACAACGACGGCTATATCGCCCTGCTCGGAAAACGCCATCCGCGCGCGCTGGGACAACCGTTCCAGTCGACCTGGCCGGAAATCTGGTCATCGATCCAGCCACTGATCATGCGTGCCTACGCGGGTGAATCGCTGTACTTCGAGAGCCTGCCGTTGCGCATCGAGCGCAACCAGTTTCAGGAAGATGCCAATTTCACCTTTTCCTACTCGCCATTGCGCGATGCGGATGGCGCGATCAAAGGCATATTCTGCACGTGCATGGAGACTACCGAGCAGCTGCGTGCCGAAGCGGCCCTGCGCAGTAGCGAGGCGCGCTGGCGCGGTTTGTTCAACAACATGCAGGAAGGATTTTTCCTTGCACAGGCGCTGCGCGACGTCAGTGGTCACATCGTCGATTTCCGCTTCCTGGAAATGAACCCCGGTTTCGAACAACAGAGTGGCGTCGTGGCCAGTGACGCGGTCGGCCGTCCGATACGCGAGGCAGTACCCGGCATCCAGGAAGACCTGCTGCAGCTCTACGCACGCGTGGTCGACACCGGTGAACCGCAACATTTCGAGGTCTACATCGCGGTAGCGGGTAACCGCTGGTTCGAAGTGCGCGCACGCAAAGACGCGACCGACCGGCTGGCGGTGTTGTTTCTGGACATCACCGCGCGCCGCGCCACCGAAGCGGCACTACGCAAAAGCGAGGCGACCTTCCGCGGCCTGACGCAGGCCATGCCCAACCAGGTCTGGACGGCGAACGCTGACGGCAAGCTGGACTGGGTAAACGAACGCGTGCTCGAGTACTCGGGCATCAGTTTCGACCAGCTGCTGGGCGAGGGCTGGACGCGCATAGTGCACCCGGACGATCTTCTCGCGGCCGGCCCGGAATGGGCTCAGGCCATCCAGGCAGGGGCCACGTACCAGACCGAATTTCGTCTGCACCGCAGCGACGGCAGCTACCGCTGGCATCTGGCGCGAGCGATTCCGATCCAGGACGAAGACGGCAACGTCGACCATTGGATCGGCACCAATACGGACATTGAGAATCAGAAGAGTAATGAGGAAGCGCTGTCACGCCTCAACGAAACGTTGGAAAGCCGGGTCGCCGAGCGCAGCGCTGAGCTCGAACAGGCGCATGCGGCCCTGCGCCAGGCGCAGAAAATGGAGGCCGTGGGCCAACTCACTGGCGGTATCGCGCACGATTTCAACAACCTGCTGACCGGCGTAATCAGCGGGATCGACATGTTGCGCGCCCGACTGGTGCAGGGGCGCACGCCTGCGTGGATTCGCTGCGTGAACTGTTCGAGCGCACCCTGGGCTCATCGATCAAAATCGATATCGCGGCCACTCCCGGGTTGTGGCCGACCTTGTGCGACGCCAATCAACTGGAAAGCACGTTGCTCAACCTGGTCATCAACGCTCGCGACGCGATGCCCAGGGGCGGTGTGCTGGGTATCCAAACCTGCGACTACGCCATCACGCCACAGGAGGCTGCGAGCGAGCCCGGGCTGGTGCCCGGGGACTACGTCAGGATATGCGTGGTCGACAACGGCGCGGGTATGAGCGCCGAGATCGTCAGCAAGGTGTTCGAGCCGTTCTTCACCACCAAGCCCATCGGCGAAGGCACCGGGCTCGGTTTGTCGATGTCCTACGGGTTTGCCAAACAGTCGCACGGGCATATCCGCGTCGAGAGCGAACCCGGCAAGAGCACGCGCGTCATGCTCTATTTGCCGCGTTACAGCGGAACCCGTTCGGCACCCACGCCCGACGCGAGCCGCACCCAAGCTGCGCTGCCAGCAGCCAGGACCCGTACCGTGCTGGTCGTCGAAGATGAACCCGTCATCCGCGAATTGATTCTGGAGGTTTTGCGCGGTGAGAATTGGCGCTGCCTGGAAGCGGCGGATGGCAATGTCGGATTGGCCTTGGTCAAGTCCCATGCCGACATCGACCTGCTGATTACCGACGTCGGTTTGCCGGGGATGAACGGCCGCGCTCTGGCCGAACAAGCGCGACAGGCGCTACCCGCGCTGCGTGTCCTGTTCGTGACCGGCTACGCGGAAAATTCCACGTTCGACCTCACCGGCAGCAACCACGCGATGGAGTTGCTGCCCAAACCCTTCGGTGTGGATGACTTGCTGCGCGCCGTGAACGGACTCCTGCTGTCATGAACATGGAACACACTGACCCAACAGGCGCGAAGTGCACGCGCGCGTCTGGGGCACACCAGGCCTGTGTGCTGCTGGTCGAGGACGACGCCATCGTGGCGATGCTCGTCGAGCAAATGCTGCTCGACATGGGCTTGCAGGTACTGGTTGTGGCAACACTGAGGAATGCCCTGATCGAAGCGGAAATGGCCGACTTCGACGCCGCCGTCATCGACATGTACTTGCGCGGGGACCGCGCCGAGCAGCTCGCCGACGTGCTCCTGCTCGGCAATATCCCGTTCATGGTGCTATCCGGCGGAGATCAATCGGCTTTCCGCGCCGCCCATCCACAGATCACCGTACTCGGC
>CAJDTO010000099.1_pt1 | contig 10003 bp, 10 predicted proteins | sample 7389821 | NCBI WGS metagenome assembly CAJDTO01 (sample SAMEA7055651, study PRJEB34461) | soil metagenome | biome: terrestrial ecosystem; feature: Peninsula; material: soil | place: Antarctica | collected 2016
CGCCATGCGTGGCGTTACGCGCGGCCGGCGTCACCTGAACGGCAAAGCCAGCTTGGGTCAGTCGCGCCCGAATCTGCTGCGCAAGCACTGTGCTTGGTGCGGTGAACTCCAGCGTCATGCGCCCGTCCTCGTACGACAACGTGCGCAGCTCCGAGCTCGGCACACTTGCCAGCGCCGCGACGACCTTGCCGAGCATGACCGGAAAATCGCCAGCATCCGGTTGGTGCACCAGGTGCCGCGCTTGTGCCAATTGTCGGCGGGTCTGCAACACCGGGTCGGCAACTGCGACCGCACCGGGAAACAGCGCGCGAAACCGCGCTTCCATCTGTTGGTGCAGTTGTTGTTGCTCGCTCGCCAGACGTAGACGATCGGCCAACAACGCGGTCGAGTGCAGCACCAGCGCCGCGAGCAGGATCCAGCCAATGTGCCGCCAGCGCAGGAGTGCGGCAGGCGACGGATGCCAGTGCTCGCGCTCCTGATCGATCCGGATGCCCGGCGGCGCCGATGCCAGGCGCCAGTCCGGTTGTGTCGCGAGTCGGATGCTGACCTCGAGGTTTTGCTGCCACGCGTCGAGATCCGGTTGCGCCGCAGGCGTCGCCAAAAACAACACGATCGATGTCGGCACGGCATCACGTGTCCGAGCGTCTTCAAGCAACAGTTGCAAGGCAAGTGGCGGCGTCAGCCGATCACCGCAATCTGTCACGCCACCTTCAAACTCGCCAATGCGCACATGGCCTTCCTGCCCATCCCACGCGAGGCTCCACTCACCAGGGTGCAGTGGCAGCAGCAATGTTTCGCAATACACGCCGTCGACATGAATGCCGGCGGCACCGAGTGCGTCACGCCAGCTTTGCAGTCGCTGCCGATTGACCACCGCGAGCACGGCGTCGCCACCAATCTGACCGAGTCTGCTCACGGCGTTGGTCTCCGGATCGGATGCCAACTTTTCTTCTGCCGCGTAGGCCAGCAGGGCCGCTGATTTGCGCCCGCTTGCCGGCGGCAAGGGTGTGCGCACGATCAGCACCTGACTGGCGGCAAGCATCAGTTCGACCCGTGCCGCGTCCTGCGGCAGTTGTGTCAGGGTGCCGGCGCCCGGATGGACACCGGTGGCGTCATCAAACAGCACCCACCGACACTGTGTGGGCACCGCCGACAAGGGGCAGAAAATGCGCAGCAGAGTCATCGAAACTTCCGCCAGACAATAATGGGCCAGCGGTTCGCGGCGGTCCGCGCCAATAACAACTGGCCGCGGGCCTGTGCCTTGCCGTAGGTCACGTGCACACTGACCAGAAAATAGTCACTGCCGACGCGAATAGCCGTGTCCGCTACCGTGGCGTCCTTGCCGAGTTGGCTCACGAAGTCAGCATTGTTGCGATAGAAAATGCCATCGCGGCGTGCCACCAGCGTCCGTGCCGAATCCAGATCCAGGCCATCGACCACAGCCGCCAGTACCTCGGCTGGTGCCGTGTTGACGTTGAGCGCCGTGGTTCCCGGCAGCGCGGACACGAACGGCTTCAGACGCGCGCGCACTTCCGGGTCGAAGCCACGCACGAGCGCCAGCTCGTCCAGATCGAGCAGTGGGGCGTTGGCGGTGAGATAGGGATGGCTGAGTCCGCGGTAGTACGCGTCTTCCGCGCCATCAGATGGCTGCGGCACGCTATCTGCGTCGATCCAGTCAGCGAGCGCACCCGCCAATGCCACGGGTAAACCAAGGATCAACAACAAACGCTGGAAGTGGGCGTACTGCGTGCTGTCGAGTTTGCCGTTGCGCACCAGATTATTGAGGTTGAACAGGCCTTGCTGATCCTCAATGTGACCGGCAAGCTGACCATTCTCGAACGGGATTGGCGGCAAGCGCAGCGCCCACGGTTCCCCGGCGTGGTCGACGTCACCACTGGCCTGGCGGTCATCAAACAGCAACGCGCGCGTCCAGTCGCCACCCGCGACGACCAGTTCCTCGGCCTGGACATGGTCGGCGACCAGTTCTGCCTGACGCGACCACGTGCTCAACGCCACCAGCATGGCGGTGGCCGCTACGGCGGCGAAAGCCATGATGGCCATCGCCAGCAACAACGCTGCGCCGCGTTCCCGGCTGTTCATGAGTGCAGCGCGAACACGCGCACCACGGTTTCGCCCGAACCAAATTCGACCTGCAAGCGCACCGCCAGAGGCAGCGGCGGGTCGCTCGGCGCGGTCGGCCACGCGCGCTTCCAGGTCAGCGCCGGGCTCAGGTATTGGAGATTCAAGCGCAGCACATTACCGAGCACGACATAGCGTAGCGGTGGCGTGCTGGTGGCAAGGTCGAGTCCCGGCCAGATCCACAATTCAATCTGGTGTGCACTGTTCAAGCCGTAACCGACACGGCGCGGAGTGTCACCGTTGCTCGTCCCCGCAAAGCGGGTGAATTCCAGCACCGGCGCCTGCACCACATCGGGTCGTCCCAGCCATGCTGGTGCGATGCCAACGTCGCTTCGGACCGGGCGCGGTGCAGCAAGGCGCACGTCGCGCTCGAAGCGCGTGAAGAAGGATTCTGCCTGGCGCCACCGCGCTGATTCCGCCTGAATATGGTCACGCGACGCCATCACCACGCCGAGCCCGCGATAAGCCATCAAGGTGAGCAGCGAAAGCACCAGCAGCGCGGTCAGCAACTCAATCAGGGTGAAGCCACGAAGTCGCACGACGTTCATGGACCACCCCGCGCGGGGTTGACGACGAAGCCCACGGAATGCGCCAGGAAATGTGTTGGCTGTGCCGGTTCGAACACATAGACGTCTACCCGCCGGAATGCCACGTTCGGTGTGCTCGATACATCCTCGCGCCAGCCAAAGTCGAGATTGCCCTGGCGTTGCATGCCGGTCAGCACGCCAATTGGCAACCAGTCGCTGCGTGCGTGTTGCACAGCAAGGCGATCGGCCGCGATCCAGCCGGCAAACAGGCGTGCCTGCAATTCACCGACGTGGCTCGTACCTTGCGAGGCTACCCGCAGCGCAGCCAATAGCGACACCGCGACAATCGTCATGGCGACGAGTACCTCAACGAGAGTGAAGCCTGGCGAGTTACTGCGCTGCCATATCGCCATAGGTTTTCCCCTGCCCGGGCGCGACCCGCAAGTCACCGACCGGAGAAGCGGCGATGCCGTAGTGATCGGCACCCAACACCAGATCCATGGAGAACGCGGACATTGAGCCATCGGACGGAAACTCCACGCGCAACGTTGGCTGCGCCGTGCCACCTTCGCTGCGCAACTGGGCGATCACCATGCCGTGCGGCAAACTGCGCGCGCGCAACAAATCGTCATCGCGAATCTCTGACCACACGTCGTCACTCCCTTGGCGCCAGAATTTGTAGCCGAGGCCATCGGACGTCCAGACGAGGGCGGTGCCGGCGATTCGCGCTTCTTGCGAGGCGAGCTCCAGTAACTGCGCCAGTCGCTCCGCTTCGACGCGCAGCGCGTCGCGATTGCCCGGTTGCAGCTTGGCGCTGATTGTTCCAACGAGAATGCCCATGATCAGCACCACCACGAGCATTTCCAGCAGCGTGAAGCCCCACAGGTCATGCCGGGCGATCGCCTCGTGCATCTGCGCAGGCCTCCGTCACAGCGTCCACGAACCGATATCGGCATCGTTGCCCTCACCACCGGAAGCACCGTCAGCACCGAGGCCGTAGACATCGATTTCGCCATGCACACCCGGGTTCAAATACTGGTAGGGATGGCCCCACGGATCCTTGGGCAGACGCCCGACATAACCCTCGGGCTTCCAGTTCGGCGGGATTGGGGTCGAGTCCGGCTTGGTCACCAACGCCTGCAAGCCTTGCTCGGTCGTCGGGTAACGCTGGTTGTCCAGACGGTACAGTTGCAGTGCCTGCATCAAGCTGGCAACGTCTTGTCGCGAAGCAGTGACACGCGCTTCGTCCGGCCGACTCATCACCTTCGGCACGACCAGTGCGGCAAGGATGCCAAGGATGACCACGACCACCATCACCTCGAGCAGGGTGAAGCCACGTTGCAGCGAGACATGGATCGGCATGACACGGTCACCCTGGGTACGTAGAGGGAAGCAAAGTGGCGTCGTCTGCGTGGTACATCCGCGTAGTCGCAAGGCACATTTCTCCAGCCTGAGTTCGACTCGATATGCCAACGCGAACGTGACGTCACCAGTGCACTGAAGTCTCTCTTCTGATGCACGCCATGGTCCACAGGTTCCGCCTGACCGTCGCACAGACTTCGATGCGGCACGCAAATGCGCCGGGGCGTGATGATGTTTCATGCGGCGGTGCGTCGATGGGAACCTTCTCTGAGCTGCTGCGTCGGTTAGTAAACGGGGACAGATACCCCACGCTCGGCCGAACAGAGCGCGGGCACCGCGCAGCAGAGGAAGCACGGATCGGTCGCCACGTCGCAAGGGTTTCACGGTGTCAGCTGGTAGCGGCTGGCATGGGGTACTGCGGCCGCAAATCAGGGTCGCAGAGTGTGTCGTCTTGACGGACTGCATCCAATAACGAGGAAATGCTTATGAGCAGGTTCATGCACAAGAAATGGTTGCCAGCGGCTTTATCTGCCGCTCTCGGGGTCGGTCTTGTCGGTTGTGGCGGTTCCAGTCACGACAGTCAGATGCCGCCGCCTCCGCCGCCCGCAGCGCCGGCCCCGACGATCACCTCCACCACGCCAGCCAATGCCGCCACTGGTGTCCTGAATACCGCAGAGGTCAGTGCCACCTTCGATCAGGCGATGGACGCAGCGACGTTGAAGAGCGCCAACTTCAGCGTGAACTGCCCGACCGGAGCGGTGCCGTTCGGATCCATCGTGTACGACGCAGCCAAGAACAAGGCCACGTTCGTGCGCATCACCGAATCCCCAACCAATCTGCCGCAGTCCGAGGTGGCGGAACCGATGCCGGCGGACGTCACCTGTACAGCGACGGTTTCGACCAACGTCAAGGCTGCCAACGGCACGGCAGTGGCGAAGGATTTTGTGTGGACATTCTCGACCGTGACGGACACGGCGTTTCTGGACGCAGGCAAGAATGTCTTCCGTTTCGATACGTTCGGCGATGAGACCCAATGGACCGACACACTGAAAATGAATGAGGTCATCCAGGCGGCGGTCGATCCGGCCACGGCCTTGAAAGTCGGCCTGAAGGTGGACGCCGAAGCGCTTCCACCGGCTGTCGTGGCAGGCATCCAGGATGGCAGCATCAGCCTGACCGATCCGCAATCCACGCTGGCGTTGATCAGCCTGAACGCAGTGGTGGGTATCAAGGGCACGGTGACCACGGACGCCAGCGGCAAGATGACGCTGGCGCGAGTCGGCATCACTTGTGCGCTGTGCCACTCCACAGTGGACAATTCATTTGCACCGGGTATCGGCAAACGGCTTGATGGATGGCCCAATCGTGATCTGAATCCAGGCGCCATCATCGCCTTGTCACCAGCATTGACCACGGCACAAAAGGCGGTCTACAACTCATGGGGTCCGGGCTTGTATGATCCACGCTTCAATGTCGATGGTCTGAACGGCCCCGCGGTGATACCGCCGGCGTACGGACTGCAGGACATCCACAAAATCATCTTCACCGGTGATGGCGATGACCTGGCTTACTGGAACCGGTATGTCGGCGTGATCCAGATGGGCGGCCACGGCAACTTCACCGATGCGCGCATCGGCACGGGCGTCAACATCACCAACGGCACCGACGACCTGGTCACTGCCAAGTTGCCAGCATTGCAGGCCTATCAGCTGTCAATTGCTGCGCCGCCCGCACCGGCTGGCAGCTTCGATACTGCAGCCGCAGCACGTGGGCAAGTGCTGTTCGCCGGCAAGGCAGGATGCGCGACTTGCCACAGTGGTCCGAAGTTCACCGACGCCAACGAGCGCCTGCATGACGTAAGCGAAGTGCCCAGCGAGCCTGAAGCCACTGGCGTACCGAGCTACGTGTCACGCAGCGCGACCAAGAAATACCGCACCAGTCCGTTGGCAGGCGTGTGGCAGCACCCACCATATTTTCACAATGGCTCGGCGGCCACGCTGGTGGATGTAGTGAACAAGTACAACACGAAACAGTCGCTCGGCTTGACCAGCGCCGAAGTGCCGCTGTTCTTTCTTGAGGTGTGCCGACAACGCGCCGAGCCTACCTGCGGTGGACTGGCTCAGCGGCACGGACGGGGATGTTTCGTGGCGAAACGACGCAGCTACTCGTCGCCAACGTGATCCATCTCAGCGCCGAGCCAAGCCATCAGCACGGTGGTCATGGCCGCGCAGCGCACGCCGAGGAACGGGAACGTATCGCTCAGCATGCTGCTGAGCGTGCGGTCCAGTGACTTGCGCAGCAATCGGCGGGCACGATGCAGCCGGGTCTTCACCGTTTGCGGTTTGATCGCCAGGCGATCGGCGGTCTCCTCCACGCTGCACTCCTCGATCTCGCGCAGCAAGTAGACCTTGCGATAGGCAGCCGGGAGTTCGCTGACCGCGTCGGTCAGCAAGCGGCGGATCTGTGCATGTGCAGCGAGTGAAGCCGGATCGTCGCTGCCCGACTCCGGGTGGGACTGACTGACCCAGTACGGATCAAGTGCCAACGAGTTGATCTGTTCCAAACCAACCATGGTGTGTCGCTTGCGCAATCGGCTACGCGCTTCGTTGAGCAGGATGCTGATCAACCAAGTCTGCAGCGGCGCATCGCCACGGAAGGTATCAAACCGACGATATGCGCGCATGAATGCCTCTTGCACAATATCCTCGGCTTCCATGTCGTCGTTGACCACACCGCGCGCAATCCGGTACAGATGTCGGCCAAAGCGTTGCATGATGTAGCGAAACGCTTCGCGGTCGCCGCCGCGCACCAGGTCGGCAAGGGCGGCAGCGTCCAGTGCCGTGTACTCGATTGACATGGCATTGACGGACGGAGGGACGGAACCTTGCATAACCCGTTGGATGCACGCGCCGCCAGCAGGTTCCGAAACACGCCGCGATGGATCGAGCGCGCACGACCGAAATTGGCGACGACGCTGACGGCCGACGCTCACTTCCGGCGTGAACCCACGTCGCGAACAATCGCGGTGGCCAGGGGCACACGCGGGATGGATTCGCGCAAGGCTCGCGTTCTCCTGATCAGCGTCAAGTCACTGCTCGCCCTGGCCCACGATCATCGACTGCAACGGCGTCTGGCAGGCGTTCGAACCATGCGGGGTGCAACATGGAATATCACGTCGAATGGCTGGACACGGCGCCCGATTTCCAGGTAGTCGAGGACGCCATCCTCGATTCCGATCCTTCGGCCAGCGTGGATATTGCCGACGCAGGGCAAACCCTGCGTGTGGCCGCAGCACTGGCCACCGTGAAATTGATCGCGGTACTGCGTCAGGCAGGCTATCCGGTAACGGCCGCGCAGGTGGTGGCATTGCCGTCATTCTGCTGCGGCGGCTGCACCTGACAGCGGCGCGATCGGCGCCGAACTCACGGACCCAGACACCAGAAGCATTGCAGTTGCGGCTCACTTGCGGAACAGTGGCGCGATTCGTGTCAGGAACTGCAACATGCAACAAGCACCCATCACCCTCATTGGCGCCGGCCTGGTTGGCGCGCTGCTCGCGCAACAGTTGGCACAGCGTGGCATTGCCGTGGACGTGTTCGAAAAGCGGGCCGATCCGCGCAGTGCGGGCTTTGCCGGCGGCCGCTCGATCAACCTGGCACTCGCCGAACGCGGCCTGCAGTCACTGCGCAGCAGTGGATTGGCCGAGGACGTGTTACGCCGCGTCGTCATGATGCGTGGCCGCATGGTGCATACGCTGGATGGTCGCAGTGGCCTGCAACGCTATGGCGTGGACGACCGCGAGGTCATCTGGTCGGTATCGCGCGGCGCGTTGAATATCCTGTTGCTCGACGCCGCGGAAAAAGCTGGCGCACGGTTCCACTTCGGGCAGACGCTGGTGCGTGCGGACTTCGCGCGCAAACGCATCCGTCTGGCCGATGCCGACGGGGTCGAGCGCGAAACGGAAGCTGACACGCTGATCGGTGCGGACGGTGCCGGCTCAGCGTTGCGCGCGGCGATGAACGCGCATCGTGCCTTGGGCGAGCGCGTGGAAGCTCTCGGCCACGGCTACAAGGAACTGGAAATTCCACCCGCCGGCGAGTTGCCTGCTGCCATCGCCGAAGCGAGCGGCGGCCATGACCAGTTTGCGTTGGAGCCAAACGCCCTGCATATCTGGCCGCGCGGCGGCTACATGTGCATCGCCCTGCCCAACAGCGAAGGCAGTTTCACCGTCACCTTGTTTCTACCCACCCAAGGCACCGCGCCAAGCTTTGCCAGCCTGCCGAACGCCAACGCCGGTACGGCATTTTTTCGTGAGCAATTTCCTGATCTGCTGCCGTTGATTCCGCACTTCGCTGCCGACTACGCCGACCATCCAGTCGGCACGCTGTCGACGTTGTATCTGGACCGCTGGCACCTTGGCGCCAGTGCTTTGCTGGTCGGCGATGCGGCGCACGCCATCGTGCCGTTCCACGGCCAGGGCATGAATTGCGGTTTCGAGGACACCACTGTGTTGGGTGATTTGTTGGCCGCCGAGCCGCGTGACCGCGGCGGCGTGTTTGCCGAGTTCCAACGCGTGCGCCAACCCGACACCAATGCGATTGCCACGATGGCGCTGGAAAATTACCTCGAGATGCGCGACTCGGTTGCCGACCCGCACTATCTGGCCAAGCGTGAACTCGGAGCGTTGTTCACTGCACGCGCGCCGCAGCATTACATGGCACGCTATCGACTCGTCAGCTTTACTCACCTGCCCTACGCCTATGCGCTGGAACGCGGGCGCCTGCAGGACGCCTTCATGCAAAAGCTGTTGCGCGACACTACCTGCGTTGCTGACATCGATACCGATGCGGCAGTGGCTGCGCTGCGCGCCAACCTGCCACCCCTGCCACCGCTGCGGCATGGATAAGGCGTTGCGTGCCGAATACCTGGCAAGCACCTATCTGGTGTGTGTGGATGCGGCGCAGTGGTCACCCATCCACATCGACGCATCGTTACCAGATGTGCTGCAAACGCTGGTCGGTCATAGCCCATGGGGGTTCATCACTGCGTGGAATCCGCACTCGACGCGGCGCAGCGATGCGGCGAACACCGCCGCACAACGGCAACTGGTCGCATCGATTCGCGCCAGTGCCGAACTCCTGACGTTGTACCCCGGAGTCGGTATCGGCACACAAGGTTGGTACGAACCCAGCCTGTTCGTGCTGGGCCTTGATCGCGACGCGTTGGATCAACTATGCAGCGCGCACGAGCAAAACGCATACGTACTTGGTCGCGGAAGCGACCTGGCCAGCTTGCGCTGGCTGCGGGCATAGGCCAGTGGCAGCGTGTCGCATGGACAAGTCCCACTCCCATTGCGGACAATCAAGGCAATGACCGCCGCAAAATCCATCGTGCCCTTGCTTGAAGCGCGGGTCGCAAGCTTCCTGCGCCAGGACGAAGCCGTGTTCGCGCCGCTGGACTTTCAACTGCACGCCGGTGAGCTGGCGTTGGTCGAGGGTGCCAACGGCAGCGGCAAGACGACGCTGCTGCGCGTGCTGGCCGGTCTGTTGCACCTCGGCACCGGTGAACTGCGTTGGCGCGGCGAACCGCTGCAGCGCGATCACCGCACCGACGAGTTTCTGTTTCTCGGCCACCAACTGGGGCTGAAAGCTGACCTCAGCCCACGCGAAAACCTGCATGTCGCCATTGGCCTGCATGGCCAGCGCGCAGAGACCACGATGGCCAGCGCGCTGGCTGAGGTCGGCCTCAGCGGATATGAAGACGAACCCACACGACGCCTCTCCGCCGGGCAAAAGAAGCGCGCCGCACTGGCCCGCTTGCTGTTGTTACCGGCCACGCTCTGGTTGCTTGATGAGCCGTATGCGAACCTCGACCGCGCTGGCACCGAGCTGGTCAATCGCGTACTGCAGTGGCACATCAGTACCGGTGGTGCCGCGTTGGTGAGCAGCCACAATACGGCGAACTTTGCCGGCAAT
>CAJDTO010000053.1_pt1 | contig 9819 bp, 8 predicted proteins | sample 7389821 | NCBI WGS metagenome assembly CAJDTO01 (sample SAMEA7055651, study PRJEB34461) | soil metagenome | biome: terrestrial ecosystem; feature: Peninsula; material: soil | place: Antarctica | collected 2016
GATGCAGCTTTGGCCGTACTGGATGTCGAAGTTGTTGACCCCGGGCAGGTTGCCGACGTTGCCGGACATCACCACGTAGCACTGGTTTTCAATCGCACGGGCCTGCGCGCAATAGCGCACGCGCAGGTAGCCTTCGCGCACGTCGGTACAAAACGGCACGAACAGGATCAGCGCGCCCTGGTCCACCAGATGCCGCGCCACCTCCGGAAACTCGGCGTCGTAGCAAATCATCACCCCGATCGGGCCGCAATCGGTCTGGATCGTCGCGGCACTTTCGCCGCCGGTGATGTTCCACACATTGCGTTCGCTCGGCGTGGGATGCAGCTTCTCGCGCTCGTGCAGCGAGCCATCGCGCAAGCACACGTAGCACACGTTGTGAATATCACCGTTGGGCTGCTCGGTAGGGTGCGTGCCGGCAATGATGTTGATGTTGTAATGGACGGCCAGACGGCTGAACAATTCCTTCACTTGCGGCGTGTACTGGCTCAGTTTGCGGATCGATTCCACTGGTGAAAGCTCGGTATTCTCAATCGACAAAAGTTGCAAGGTCAGTAGCTCGGGGAAAGTCACGAAATCGGCGTTGTAGTCGGCCGCGATGTCGGTGAAGTATTCGACCTGCGTGGCAAATTCCTCGAACGAAGTGATACGACGCTGCTGGTATTGCACTGAGGTGACCCGCACCGAGTCCGGCAGGCGCTGCTGCGAGGTGACTGATGGCATGTCCGGCTGGTTGTGCAGGCGTGGGTTGCGCCACACCAGATGCACGGCGTAACCAAGCGACTCGTGGTCCGACGCCACATACTCGCGCAGCAGGCCAATCATCTCGAAGTCATTGGACAACTGAAAGCTCAGCGTCTGGTCGCGACGCTTGCCGTCCAGCACTGCCTGCACATAAGCCTGCGCGCTGCCGTAGCGTGCGAGGTTTTTCGCCAAGCCGGGAATACGCCCACCAAACACGATACCGCGCAGTTTCAGATCCATGCAGAGTCGTTTGCGCGCGTGATACAGGCGCTGGCCGATACGCATGCGCCGGTAATCCGGATGCACCACCACTTCCATGCCGTACAGCCAATCGCCATCCGGTTTGTGCCGTGAGGCCATGCCCCCGGCGGTGATCTGCGTCCACGTGTGGGGTGCCAGCGCCGTGGCTTCGTCGATGCGAAATGTGGCACAGTAGCCAACAATATCGCCTTCGTATTCCACCACAAACTGGCCTTCGGGAAAGTGCGTCTGCTGGGAGCGCAGCATCTCCGGCGAGTGTCCCCATTCGGGCGTATAGACGCGTGCCGTCAGCATGACCAGCGCTGGTACATCGTCTGGGGTGGCTTGGCGCAGCAGCAATCTGGGCGTGCGTTCGTTTATCTTCTTGACCATGCTGCCATTATGCACGGCGCCTTTCACGCGCGAGTGAAGGCCGCTACGCCGGTCGCTACACTGGGGGACATTCGCCTGGGAGCAGTGCATGAGTGAGAACGCAGTAATCGGTCAGTTCCACGCTGACCACCTGTGGCAGGTCGATGGCTGGCACGCCAATGCCGCGTTTGCCGTCGGCACGGACGGCAAGCTGACCCCGCCCACCGGCAACGCAGACAGCTCACTTGGCGCCTGGGTGCTGCCGGGTATGCCGAACTTGCACTCACACGCGTTCCAGCGCGCCATGGCGGGTTTGGCCGAGCGCAAGGGGCGGGCGCGGGTGCCAGCACGCAGCGGCCCGTCAGCGACCAACGACGGCGCCGCAGCAGTCACGGAAGACAGCTTCTGGAGTTGGCGCGAAACCATGTATGCGTTTGCCACCGCGATCGGCCCGGACGAGCTCAAGGCGGTGGCAGCGCAGCTATATGTGGAGATGCTCAAGGCCGGCTACACGCAGGTGTGTGAGTTCCACTATCTGCATCACCAACCGGATGGATCGCCATATGCTCCCGCCGAGGCGATGTCGCTGGCGTTGATCGAAGCGGCACGCGAGGCCGGCATTGCCTTGACGTTGCTGCCGGTGTTGTACATGAGTGGCGGCTTCGACGGGCGCGCACTGGGAGCGCGGCAGCGTCGCTTTGGACACGGCGTAAGCGATTATCTGCGCTTGCTGGGAACCTTGCGCGCGCACGAAGCAGCGGATTTGCGCGTGGGCATTGCGCTGCATTCCCTGCGCGCCGTACCCGAGGTGGCGTTGCGTGAAGTACTCGCCAGCGGCCTGGCGGCGAGGTGTCCCATCCATATCCACATTGCCGAACAACTCGGTGAAGTGCAGGACTGTCTTGCCATTCGTGGTGCGCGCCCGGTGGAATGGCTGCTCGATAATGCTGCCGTCGACGCGCACTGGTGTCTGGTGCATGCCACGCATCTGACAGACGCCGAAACTGCCAACCTTGCGCGCACTGGCGCCGTGGTGGGGTTGTGTCCTACCACCGAAGCAAATCTTGGCGATGGTCTGTTCCCGCTGACGGCGTACACCGAGGCGGGCGGCGTCTTCGGTATCGGCTCGGATTCGCACATTTCGATTTCGCCGGTGGAAGAATTGCGCTGGCTGGAGTACGGACAACGCTTGCGCACGCACCATCGCAACGTGGCGGCACGGGAGCCGGGCGCCAGTGTCGGCGAGACGCTGTGGCGCGCCGCATTGCACGGTGGCACGAATGCGTCCGGTATGCCGCAGGGCACGCTGCAACCGGGTGCGCGCGCGGACCTGATTGTGCTCGATGACAACTCGCCGTTGCTGGCCGCGCGGGATGAGCGGTCGGTGCTGGACAGCTTCATCTTTGCGGGTAATACCCCACTGGTGCGCGACGTGATGGTGGGTGGCCGCTGGGTCGTGCGCGACTTTCATCATCACGATGAGGAGCGCATCGCGGCGCGCTATCGGCATGTGGTGCAGGGCTTGGCGCGCACGTGACGGATCATTGCCTGCCGGCTGCCTGCAACTGACGCGCGGTGGGAGTGTTTGCACGGCGTCCCGATGTGCGCCGTTGCGCGCCGGCATGCCGCATCGCGCCGTCATCGATGTCTGGACCGAGGCGCTCCTCGCGGAGCTGAAATGCCGGAGCAGCGGGTTGCGTGCACAATGCCTGACACCTGCTTTGACACTACCCAAGGAGAACGCCGTGCAGGTTGCTGCAGATCTTGGAAAATTGCTGCTGCGTATCGCCCTGGGTGCGCTGATCCTGTTTCACGGGGTGCATAAACTGTTGCATGGACTGGACGTCGTCGCAGGTGTCGTGGCAGCCGCAGGTTTGCCAGCATTTGTCAGCTATGGCGTCTACCTCGGCGAGGTGGTGGCGCCAGTCCTGTTGATACTTGGACTATGGACGCGGGTGGCCGCAGGGGTCGTGGCGATCAACATGCTGGGCGCGTTCGCGCTCGTGCATTACGCGCAGGTCGCCACGCTTGGTGTCGGTGGCGGTTGGGCGTTGGAGTTGCAGGGCATGTATCTGGTGACTGCGTTGGTGATCGCGTTACTCGGCGCAGGACGCTTCAGTATGGGCGGCATACGCGGACGTTGGAACTGAGCTCACTGACAAAGCGCGTCGGACGAGGATCTTCATGCGCGCAAAGAATGCGCCGCAACCAGTGCGCGCGGCGAGCCCACACCCAAGTCTATGCTGCAGCGCGCAGGGTGCATGGAACGGATAGATGCAATGAACGATGAGCTGAACGTCACAGCGGCCACGCCGCTGTCTGTGCGTGGCGCAGCGGGGGCGTTCATCCACCGCGGTACGCCGGCGTTTCGTCGGACCAACCTTGCACTGTTTGCTGCCGGTCTGGCAACGTTCGGTGTGCTGTATTGCGTACAGCCGTTGATGCCGCAGTTCAGTGTCGATTACGGCGTGAGTGCCGCGACCAGTTCCTTGTCGTTGTCGCTGACGACCGGTGTACTGGCCATCGCCTTGTTGTTTGCCGGTGCGGTGTCGGACGCACTCGGGCGCAAGTCGGTGATGGTGGCCTCGATCATGGCATCGGCGGTACTCGTGTTGCTGAGTGCGTTGGCGCCGAGCTGGAACGCCCTGCTGGTCCTGCGCACGCTGCTCGGGCTGACGCTGAGCGGATTGCCTGCGGTGGCGATGACGTATCTCAGCGAGGAAATGGATATCGAATCGATCGGTCTGGGCATGGGTCTGTACATCAGTGGCAGCGCGATCGGCGGCATGGGCGGGCGACTGATCACCGGCGTGCTGACTGACTTCATGAGCTGGCGCATTGGGGTGGCCGTCGTTGGCGTGGTCGGCTTGCTGGCGGGCTGGGTGTTTGCGCGCAGTCTGCCGCCGTCGCGGCATTTCGTGCGCCAACCATTGCGTATGCGCGCGTTGCGTGGGCGTTTCTCCGGCGTGCTGCACGATCCGGGTTTGCCGTGGATGTTCCTCGAAGGTTTCTTGCTGCTCGGGGCGTTTGTCACGGTCTACAACTATCTCGGCTATCGCTTGCTGGCACCGCCGTACAACTTGAGTCAGGCCGTGGTTGGCTTGATCTTCGGCATCTATCTGGTGGGTACCTTCAGCTCACCATGGATGGGTCATCTGGCGGGCAAGCTGGGACGGCGCAAAGTGCTGTGGACCGCGGTGGCACTGATGTTTGCCGGGGTGCTGTTGACGCTGACGCAGCCGCTGGCGCTGATCATGCTCGGCATTGTGGCGCTGACGTTCGGCTTTTTCGGTGCGCACTCGATCGTCAGCAGTTGGGTCGGGCGGCGTGCCGGAGCGGCGAAGGCGCAAGCATCTTCGCTGTATGTATGCAGCTACTACATTGGCTCCAGCGTCGCCGGCTGGGGTGGCGGCCTGTTTTACGCATGGCATGGATGGAATGGCGTCGGTGCGTTTGTCGGCACGATGATGGTGGTGGCGCTGCTGGCCGCGTGGCGGCTGTATCGGCTGCCACCGCTGCCTGGCCCGCCGTCACCGGGTACCGAGCCCGCCATGCCGTGATGCAGTCGCCCGTCTCGCGTAGGACAAGCTCAAAAAGCCGAAACCCCTCGGGGCGAAAACTCCGTAGGGCGGGTACTGCCCGCCGTCCTCACCACCGGTACGCCATTTCTGGCGAGCAGTGCCCACCGTACAGGTTGAGGCTGTCGTGTGTCGTTCCCTACCACCCCAGTGCTCAGCGCGCAGCAGGTTTGAGCATGTCCTTCACCGCGTTGTAATCGCCATCGTTCGCGGCAGCGGGGATGCCGAGCAGGTGGATCATCAGTGGATAGACGTCCACATTCGGGAACGCACTTACCTGGGCACCAACGCGGAACGCTGGACCATGTGCGATGAACAACGCTTGCATCAGCGGGTCAGTGTTGTCGTAGCCATGCTCACCACGGCTCATGCGCCCGGCACGTTTGGCGACGTAGTCCCTGGTACTGATTCGCCAGCCGGTGTTGGCCAGACACAGCAGTTGCGGCACGCGTGGATTGCTGCCGTAGTCAAAGCGTGCCGGTACACGGCGCTTGTCCCAACATTGCATGTGCGGATGCGGTTGTTCCAGCGTCTTCTCGATGGCAGCGAAGTCCGCTTGGGCGTAAGGGTCGGTGGCGCGTGGATTGAAGCCGGCAAGAATGCCCATGCTGACGGTTTGTACCTGATTCAGCGCAATCAGTTGATCGATCAGTACGGTGTTTTGTTCCGGTGCCGCAGCCATACCGTGGTCGGATAGCACGATCAGGTTGAGGTGAGCAAACAGGTGGCGCTCGCGCAGGCCGACGACCAGGCGTGCCAGCGCGCCGTCGGTGGCGCGCAACGCTGCGTCTACTTGGGGCGTATCCGGGCCAAACGCGTGGCCGGCATGATCGACTGCGTCGAAGTAGAGCGTCAGAAATGTCGGACGCCGCGCCGCTGGCAGATCAAGCCACGCGAGCACTTGATCCACGCGTTGATCGGCGGTGACGGCATCATCAAACGGTTTCCAGTAGTCCGGATGCTGGCCGCGGATGTCGGCCTCGGAGCCAGGCCAGAACATCGTGGCCGTGCGCAGGCCATCGCGGTCGGCAGTTTCCCACAAGGGTGTGCCTTCGGCCCACCAGCGCCCGTCGCTTACCGCCTTGCGGTTGCCCCGCGAAAACTTGCCGAGCTGCGGGTCGAACATGGTGTTATTGACCACGCCATGGTGATCGGGCGTCAGGCCGGTGACGAGGGTGTAGTGGTTCGGAAACGTCAGCGATGGAAACGCCGGCTGCATCGAGGCCGCCTGTACACCGTCCTTGGCCAGCAGCGCCAGCGTTGGGCTGAAACCACGGTGGATGTAGTCATCACGGTAGCCGTCGATCGAGATCAACAGCAATGGTGTGGTCGAGCGCGTGGCCGGCACGCCACTCTTGTGCGTTGGTATGCCGGTGCAACCCGCCCCAAACACAAGCAGCAGCCCCAGCAACCAGCGCAACGCAACGTTCATACGGATACTCGCATCATGGGTAACAGTGGTCTTGCATGATGGTGAGCAGGCATGGCAATTTCATGTGTCATTCGGCACTACCGCAGTAGCCGCAGATTGTTGCCGTGCGTGCTTGCGTTGCTGTTGCCGATTTCCGTGCAGGCCGGGCAGACAACACCTCCTGTCGCGCCGCGCCCGGCACCGATGGTGCTGGTCCCACCACCGCCAGCCGTGCAATTTCAGCAAACCGCACAGCAACAGCAACTCCGCGACCGGCTGCAAAAAGATCAGTTGCGGCAGCAGTTGCAGCAAAGCGTTTCAGATAATGCGAAACGGCCACTGCCGGCTGACTCACCGAATCGTCAGCAGCTGGATCAGGCCGATGCGGCGCGGCGCGACCGGAATCGCGCCGCGCAACAGGATCTGCTCGAGCACATCCAGCGCGCCGATGTACCGTTGCCGACGCCGCATCTGCAGCCGGCCCGCGCCAGCAGCGGTCACTGAGGCGGCGTACTCAGGCGGCGAACAAATCGCCGCTCAATGTACGTCGTTCCAGCCCCAGCAGGAATTCCTTGATCGGCAGACCGCCGCCATAACCCGTGAGCTTGCCGCTCGCGCCAATCACGCGATGACAGGGCACGATGATCGACAGCGGATTGCGCCCGTTCGCGGCACCCACGGCACGTGATGCGGCCGGGTTGCCAATGCGTCGCGCAATCTCGCCGTAACTGATCGTGGCGCCATACGGAATACTGCGCAGTTGCATCCATACGGCGAGCTGGAACGGTGTGCCACGCGGGTTCAACACCAGGTCAAACGTTTGCCGCTTGCCGGCAAAATATTCGTCCAGTTGCCGATGGGCGCGCGCCAGGGGTTTGCTCGCATGCACCCATTCCGGTTGCATCACGGTTGGATGGCTTTCCTTTTCGAACAACATTTCGCGCAGGCCGCCAGCATCGGCGATCAGACGCAGCGGGCCGACCGGACTGTCGATCTGGTCGTAATAGATAGTGGTGTCGGCATGGCTCATGTCAGCGGCTCCGGCGTGGTTGAGTGATACGTGGGGCAGGTGGGTGGTCACCCGAAGCGCGCCACAGGTGCATGACTGCATAAGCACGCCACGGCTGCCATGCCGCGGCACGCGTCAGCAGCGCGCGTTCGGTCAACGGTGTCTCGCTCGTTGCGGCCTCACGGCGCAAAATCAAATCAGCGGCCGGGAACGCATCCGGGTCGCCCTGCACGCGCATGGCGATGTAATGCGCCGTCCACGGGCCGATACCAGGCAGAGCGGTCCAGCGCATCACGAATTCTTCCAGGGATTGCTCGGGACGAAAATCCACGCGACCGTCCAGTAACGCTTGTGCCAGCGTACGCACCGTCGCGGCGCGTGTCGTGGTCAAGCCAAGTGTGCGCAGGTCCGCGCTGGCAAGTGCGTCGGGGGTCGGGAACAGGCGCTCGATTCCAGGCAGCGGTGGTGTCGGCAGTGGCATGCCATAACGCTGCACGATGCGTGCCGCGAGTGTGCGTGCAGCCGCGACGCTGATCTGTTGACCCAGCACCGCGCGCACTGCGATCTCAAACCCGTCCCAACTGCCCGGCACGCGCAGGCCGGGGCGACGTGCGCACAACGGGCCAAGCAACGGATCAGGTGCAAACGCGTGCGAGATCAGCAGCGGGTTCGCATCCAGGTCAAACATGCGTCGCAAGCGCCTCACCACGGCAAGCAATTGTGTTGGCTGTGGGCAGTGCAATTGCAGGCGCAGCGCGTGCGTGCCATCCGGCCACGCGCTCAGGCGCAGCCAGCCAGGTGCCTCCGGCGCGCCGAATGCACGTGCATACCTGTGTGCGTCGACCACCTCTACACCCGGCAGCGCGCGGGTGCGCATGAAATCCAGCATTGCGTCGAACGCATACGGCGGCCGATAACCAAGACGCAGAACCAACGGTGCGTCGCGCGCAGCTCGTGGCGTTCGGCGCAATTGACGCGGCTCGATCCGGTTCGCGTGGGCAAATGCTGCGTTGAAGCGACGCAAGCTGCGAAAGCCCGATGCCAACGCGACTTCGGTCACTGCCAGCGACGTCTCCGTCAACAATTGCTTCGCAAACAACAGTCGGTGCGTCGCATAGACGTTGCGCGGCGGCACGCCAACGCGCGCTACAAACAACCGACGCAATTGACGCGAGCCTATGCCGACGCGTGCAGCGAGTTGCTCAAGGGATTCCTCGGCCAACGCGCCGTCAGCGATCAGCTTCAGCGCGCGCGCTACCACGTGATCGCCGTGCTGCCAGAATTCGTTGCTCGGCGCGAGCTCCGGGCGACAACGCAGACACGGCCGAAACCCGGCCGCTTCCGCCGCTGCCGCACTCGCGTAGTAATGCACGTTGCTGCGCTTCGCGGCTGGCGCGGGACATACCGGTCGGCAATAAATCCCGGTGCTGCTGACCGCCGTGAAGAACAGTCCGTCAAAGCGCGCGTCGCGACTGCGGCGGGCTTGCTCGCAAATATGCGGGGCGGGCAGGCGGCTGTCGGGTTGGAGATTGCGCATGACCACAGGCTAGCACCGCCCGACAACTCGCACTCGCCGTTTTCGGACATGGTCCTGGCGGGTACGCGCGAGCGAGCCATGGGCCAGGCGGACGCTGCGCCTCGGCCTCATCTGCGTGTTGCGTGTTCACGAACGGAGTGTGTGACGTCGATCGCGACGCCCTTCGTGATACGCGTGGAGATGGCGCAGCCCGGCACGCGCCGCGCACACGTGCCAGGCACAAAGAGTTACTTGATCGGCGCCATCAAATGTTGATACGGCGTACCGGCCCACATCACATACGGCACGTTGGTATCCGGATCCTCGCTCTTCGGGTAGCCATCGTAGAACGCGTCATCCGCACCGACAATCATGAAGTGCGGTCCGGTCTTGACCCAGTGATTGCCAGCTGCCGGTTGCGCTGCGAACGGATCGGTATTGCTCGCATCCGTGCCACCCTCCAACATGTACATCAAGCCGAGTTTTCCGGGCGGGGGTGGCTGGTGCGTCATCCATGCCTGCGCCCAAGCCAAGGCATTCTTGTCCATGCACATGGAGTCCGGCCCGGGCGTTGTCGGGCTGTCCGGCATGCAGGTGAAGTCATTGCTGCCCGCACGCAACGTGCGCATCTTGCCGTCGGCGCCCATGGCCACGATCGTGGCGTGCTTCGCCACATGGGCCGGTGCGGCGCGCATCGCGCTGGCAATCATTTGCGCGTCGCTCAGCATGGCCTTTTCGGCTGCCTGTGCGCTGCCCATGGCAACGAGCAGCGCGACGGCGACGGCAAGTCGATTTATTGAACCAGGTGTGTGCATGTCAGCCTCCGTACAGTGACGCATGGCGGCCAACCCGAACTCCCGTGGCCAGTGTGTTCCCTCGACCGCACTGGCACAAGTGCGCTCGAACCTGATCAGGTGCCGCTCGCGGGCGCGTCGCAAAGCGTGCCAGAGGC
>CAJDTO010000055.1_pt1 | contig 9726 bp, 9 predicted proteins | sample 7389821 | NCBI WGS metagenome assembly CAJDTO01 (sample SAMEA7055651, study PRJEB34461) | soil metagenome | biome: terrestrial ecosystem; feature: Peninsula; material: soil | place: Antarctica | collected 2016
TTCTTCAGCTCGGCGACCGCGGCTATCACCGCCTTGTCGATACCGCGCTTCAGGTCCATCGGGTTGATGCCGGCGGCGACGGCTTTCAGGCCCTCGCGGATGAACGCCTGCGCCAGCACGGTGGCGGTGGTGGTGCCGTCACCGGCCACGTCGGACGTCTTGGAAGCGGCTTCCTTGACGATCTGCGCGCCCATGTTCTCGTAACGGTCGGCCAGTTCGATTTCCTTGGCGACGGACACGCCGTCCTTGGTGATCGTCGGTGCGCCGTAGCTCTTCTCGAGCACGACATTGCGACCCTTCGGGCCGAGCGTGACCTTGACGGCATTGGCCAGCGTGTTCACACCCTTGAGGATGCGTGCGCGGGCGTCTTCGCCGAAACGTACTTCTTTGGCTGCCATAAAATTTTTCCTTGAAAAATTTTGAAATATGAATGGAGTCTTGCTTTAAAGCGGTAGCACGAAGGCGCAGGAGCCAGAGAAAGTCAGCGTGCGCGGATTTACGCGCTCAACCGTCAGGCCCCAGAAACTCAGCCTTCGATTACCGCCACGATGTCGTCTTCCTTCAGGAACACCAGATCCTCGCCATCGATCTTGATTTCCTGGCCGGCGTATTTGCCGAACAACACGGTGTCATCCGCCTTCAACGACATCGGACGCACCTTGCCATCGGACATGATCAGGCCGGTACCAGCAGCAATCACCTTGCCGCGGGTGGGCTTTTCGGTGGCGCTGTCGGGAATGACGATGCCACCGGCGGAGACGCGCTCCTCTTCCAGACGCTTGACGATGACGCGATCATGCAACGGACGCAGTTTGCTCATGAGTAACTCCAGCTTGCGATTGAGATGAAACAAGGTCTTGACGACCCGAATGGTTGATTTTGTTAGCACTCGGTGCTGATGAGTGCCAATTCTAACGACGCAAAACGCCCTTGCAAGCGCTTTGTTCGAACAACTGCATGGGTTATTGGGCGCACGATGACCGGTTTCAAGGGGGGCGCGCCACGTATGCGCGCTCAACCGCCGCTCGAGCAGCAAAGTCCGCTGCGTCCGCTCGGGAAACCAAACCGGCGGCACAACGTCACATCAGCGAGTGCAGCAAGCACACTAAGTCATAATGTGCATTCGCCTGCATGGTGGTACCCCCACTGGAGTCGTGATGCGCCCGTTGTGGACCCGTCGATTTGCCGCCCTGTTCTTGCTGGCATTGAGCTTGCTGCTCGGTGCCCTGCCCGCGTTCGCCCAAAGCACGGATGACCTGCTGCCGGTCACCGAAGCCTACAAACTCAGCGCCGACGCCAGCACACCCGGCGTGCTGAAGCTGCACTGGACGATTGCGCCCGATTACTACCTGTATCGCGGACGCATGCAGTTCAAACCCGGCGATGGCGTGACCCTGGGCGCGGCCCAACTGCCAGACGGCACGAAATCCCACGACGAGTATCTGGGCGACGTGGAGACCTATCACCACAGCGTGGATGCCAGCGTGGCGTACACCGTGGCTGAGGGCACCACGCGTCTGCAGCTGGCCGTGCAGTATCAGGGTTGCCACGAAGTCGACCCAAAAATCTGCTACCCGCCCCATACCGAGCAGCTCGATTTGCCGCTACCGACAGCCATGCCTGCCGCTACGCCTGCCCCAAACGCGCTGGCCGCAAACGCGAACTCACTGGACGCGGCACTGCGCGCCATGGGCAGCACCGCACCGACCGGCGTTGCCAATACCGACGCTGCCGCCTTGCCCGCCGAGCAGGCGTTCCACTTCGAGGCGCTGGCCAGTTCCCCTCAGCAACTGCTGCTGCGCTGGACCATGCCCAAGGGCTACTACCTGTATCGCGATCACACCACGCTCAGTTTGCGTGACGCCGCTGGGCGCACGCTAGGCCAGCCCGTGTGGCCGGCTGCAGTGGCGCATGACGACCCGCAATTTGGCCCAGTTGATGTGTACTTTGATCAGGTCGAAGTACCCGTACCCGTCATCGGCAGCGGGGCCGGTCAGGCTCTGACCCTCGTCGCCAGCTTCCAAGGTTGTCAGGACGGCGGCCTGTGCTATCCGGTGATGACGCGCACCGTGACCATTGATCTGGGTAGCAGCACCGTCGCCGGCAGCACGCCGGTAGCCGGCGCCACCGAGCTGCCACCACCGGGCATCACCCAAGGCCCGCTGCAGGTCAGTTTGATCATTGCACTGCTATTGGCGCTGGGCGGCGGGTTGATCCTGAACCTGATGCCGTGCGTGCTACCGGTGCTGTCGATCAAGGCCGTCAGCGTGCTGGAAAGCGGCGAGAACCGACGCCGCGCCCGGCGTCATGCGTTGTTCTACAGCGCCGGCGTGTTGTGCAGTTTTGCCGCACTGGGGCTCGGTATTCTCGCCCTGCGCGCGGGCGGACACACGCTGGGCTGGGGCTCGCAACTGCAACAACCGCTGATCGTCGGCGTGTTGGCGTGCGTGATGTTGGCGGTGGGTTTGTCCATGTCCGGCGTGGTGCAATTTGGTACGTCACTGGGCAACACGGGCTCTGGCTTGGCATCACGCTCGGGCCCGAGCGGCGATTTCTTCACCGGCGTGCTGGCCGTGGTGGTCGCCAGCCCGTGCACCGCACCATTCATGGGCGGCGCGCTGGCATACGCATTTGCCGCACCGATGCTGTCGGCGCTATTGGTATTTCTGGCCCTGGGCGTGGGGTTGGCGCTGCCCTTCCTGTTGATCGGTCTGGTACCCGCGCTGGCGCGGCTGTTGCCACGACCGGGACGCTGGATGGAAACGCTCAAACAGGTGCTGGCGTTTCCGATGTACCTGACCGCCGTGTGGTTGGTATGGGTGCTGGCTAAACAGCGTGGTGCCGATGCCGTTGGTTTGGTGTTGGTCGCCATGGTGCTGCTGGCCATGACCCTGTGGTGGTTCGATCGCAGCCGTACTCGCGGCACTTTCAGCAAGTTGGCCGTGGCGGTGCTGGCGATCGCCACGCTGGCGCCGCTGTATCTGCTCGCCCACGTACCGGCACCATCCAGCGTGGCATCGCTGTCTGCGGGCGTGGTCGCCTACAGCCCACAGAAACTGGCGACCTTGCGCGCCGCGAACACGCCGGTATTTGTCGACATCACGGCCGATTGGTGCGTTACCTGCAAAGCCAATGAGCACACGGTGCTGAACACCCAGGCATTCCGCGACCTGCTGCGGCGCACGGGCGGGGTCTACATGCAAGGCGACTGGACCAATGTCGACCCCATCATCAGCGCGTTTCTGGCGCAGTACAACTCCCCGGGCGTACCACTCTACGTGGTGTTCCCGGCTCATGGCGGCGCCGGCCAACGGCTGTCAACCGTGCTGACGCCAGCGCTGGTTGACGCGGCGCTGACGGCGGCCGTGGCGGCGCCGTAAGCACGACGCGGACATACGGCATCGCACGGAACCTCCGAGATCTGCAGCCATCATCGGCGAACGACTGTTAACTGGACAACGCGGACCGGACCGCGCAAACTTCTGCGCGATCCGGGGTTACCGGAAGTCAACGGGACGCCACGTGGCAAAGATCCAGGTCTTGCATGGACCCAACCTCAACCTGCTGGGCAGCCGTGAGCCGTCGGTCTATGGCACGGACACGCTGGCGCAGATTGACGACCGCCTGACGGCCCAGGCGCACGCCGCCGGCCACGCATTGACCTGCTTCCAGTCCAACGCCGAGCACGAGTTGATTGAACGCGTGCAGCACAGCCGCATTGACCGCACTGCACTGATCATCCTCAACGCCGGCGCCTTTACGCACACCAGCATCGCCCTGCGTGACGCGCTGGCGGCGGTTGCCATTCCGTTCATCGAAGTCCACCTGTCCAACGTGCACGCACGCGAGGCATTCCGTCATCACTCATACCTGTCCGCCATCGCGCTCGGGGTGATTGGCGGCTTCGGCGCCGACAGCTACCGGCTGGCGCTGGAAGCGGGCATGCACTGGTTGCAAACCTCTATCAATCACGCGCCGTGAGCGCGTATCGGCACCACTCACTTACCTGCGCCAATCACCACGACGCAATCGACAAAAGGCTGACCTCATGGATCTGCGCAAAATCAAGAAGCTGATTGACCTGCTGGAGGAGTCCAACCTCGCGGAGCTGGAAATCAAGGAAGGGGAGGAAGTGGTGCGTCTGTCGCGCGTACCCAAGAGCGTCGCCCCACCGGCCGCCGCGCCGGCTCCTGTCGTCGCACCGGTTGCCGCTGCCGCTCCGGCGCCCGTTGCTGCTGCTGCGGAACCCGCTGCCGACGCACTGCCGGCCGGACATGTGGTCAAGGCGCCGATGGTCGGTACGTTCTACGGATCGGCCACGCCTGGCGCAGCCGCGTTCGTCGCAGTCGGCCAGCAGGTCAAGGTGGGCGACACGCTCGGCGTGATCGAAGCGATGAAAATGTTCAACCAGATCGAGGCCGAAATGGCCGGCACAATCAAAGCGATCCTGGTGGAGAACGGGCAACCGGTGGAGTTTGACGAGCCCATGTTCGTGATCGCCTGAGCCGACGGGAAGCGTCGGGGGACGGAACGGGTAGGCTTGCGCATGCTCTCGCGCTGGCACTCGCTTTCCCCCGCGACGCGCTCGCGCCTTGTACCCACACCGAGTCTGGAAATTCCATGCTAGATAAAGTTGTCATCGCCAATCGCGGCGAAATTGCCCTGCGCATCCTGCGCGCCTGCCACAGCCTGGGCATCAAGACGGTTGCCGTCCACTCCACGGTGGATCGCAATCTCAAACACGTCGGCCTGGCTGACGAGGCCATTTGCATCGGCCCGGCGCCGTCGGCGGAAAGTTACCTGAACATCCCGCGCATCATTGCCGCGGCTGAAATCACCGATGCCACCGCGATCCATCCTGGCTACGGCTTTCTGTCCGAGCGCGCGGATTTTGCCGAGCAAGTGGAACAGAGTGGCTTCATCTTTGTCGGCCCCACACCCGACGTCATCCGCGTCATGGGCGACAAGGTGCAGGCCATCCGCGCCATGAAAGCCGCCGGCGTGCCGTGCGTACCCGGCTCCGGCGGCCCACTGACCGAAGACGTGGATGAAAACGCGCGCATTGCGCGTGATATCGGCTACCCGATCATCATCAAGGCGTCCGGCGGCGGCGGCGGCCGTGGCATGCGCGTGGTGCGCACCGAGGCTCATCTGGCAAACGCGGTGGTGCTGACCAAGGCCGAGGCCAAGGCTGCGTTCGGCAACGACGAAGTCTACATGGAGAAATTCCTGGAAAATCCGCGCCACGTGGAAATCCAGGTACTGGCTGACGGCCAGGGCAACGCCATTCACTTGTGCGAGCGCGACTGTTCCATGCAGCGACGCCATCAAAAGGTGGTGGAAGAAGCGCCGGCACCGGGCATTACGCCCGAGCAACGCGCCGCTATCGGCAAGGTCTGCGTGGATGCCTGCCTGCGTATTGGCTACCGCGGCGCCGGCACGTTCGAGTATCTGTTCGAGAACGGCGAATTTCATTTCATCGAGATGAACACGCGCATCCAGGTCGAACACCCGATCACCGAGTTCATCACCAACGTCGATCTGGTACGCGAGCAATTGCTGATCGCCGGCGGCGAAAAATTGTCGATCCGGCAGGAAGACATCTACCCGCACGGTCACGCCATCGAGTGCCGCATCAACGCCGAAGACCCGGACACGTTCATGCCCTGCCCGGGTATGGTCAAGCGCTTCGAGGCCCCCGGTGGCCCTGGCGTGCGCATCGATACGCACTTGTATGACGGTTACCGCATCCCGCCAAACTATGATTCGATGATCGGCAAACTCATCACACACGGACCGGATCGCGCTACCGCCATCGCGCGCATGCAACTGGCCTTGGCCGAAACCGTGATCGAAGGCGTCAAGTGCAACATCCCGTTGCAGCAGCGGATCATGGCCGACGTCGGCTTCCAGCACGGCAAGCAGAACATTCATTACCTGGAAAAGCGCATCGCCGAGCAGAAGGAAAAGTCTCCGGCCGGGGGGTGATTCCTCGCAGGTAGTGGGGAGCGAATTCAGTCGCGCTACTTTGCACACTCACACCGTCGATGAAGCACATCGCGACTGAAGTCGTTCCCACCACCACCTTGTGTCGGTCTGCCCATGCCGTTTCTCGAACTCTCCCTCACCGTCCGCACCGAACAACAACCCGGCGCGGAAGAAGCGCTGGAAGACGTCGGCGCACTGGCGATCACGCTGCGCGACGCCAACGCGGAAACGCCGGACGAGCAGGCGATCTTCGAGCCGGGCGTGGGGGAACTGCCGCTGTGGCCAACGATCACTCTCAGCGCCTTGTTTGCCGAAGACGCCGACCGCCGCGGATTGGAACACGCGCTGGGGGAATTGCTGCCGTGGCTGGAACCCACCCAACTGACCTTCCGCGCCGTCGCCGATCAAGACTGGGAACGCGTCTGGATGGATCAATTCAAGCCGATGCCATTTGGCCGGCGGCTATGGATTTATCCGTGGAACATCGAGCCACCGCAGGACCCTGACCTGGTGGTAGTGCGCCTCGATCCGGGCCTCGCGTTCGGCACTGGCACCCATCCCACGACGGCGCTGTGTCTGGAATGGCTTGACAGTCTGCAGCTGACTGGCCTGAGCGTGACCGATTACGGTTGTGGTTCGGGCATCCTCGCCATCGCGGCGCTGGCGCTCGGTGCGGCCAGTGCCGCCGGTGTGGACAACGACCCGCAAGCGTTGCTCGCGTCGGCCGCCAACGCGCAGCGCAACGGCGTGGTCGATCATCTCACGCTGCACCTGCCACAAGATTTCCCCGGCACACCAGCGGATGTCTTCGTCGCCAACATTCTCGCCGGCCCGCTGGCAACACTGGCACCCGCCTTTGCCGCTGCGACGAAACCTGGCGCGCCATTTGCCATCTCCGGCATCCTGCATGACCAACAGGATGAACTGCTGCAGTGCTACGCGACGTGGTTCGACGAACTGGAGGTGACCGCGCGCGAGGACTGGATACGCATCAGCGGCCGACGTCGCACGTGAGCCAGTTTCCCGTCGCATGCAGGCGCCACTTGCGTCCCGCGTCGCGGCAGCGCAGAGCGCCCTGCTAAGCTGGCGCGACCCTTGCCAACGCCGCCCATGTACACGCAATGCCCTGAATGTCTATCGGTATTCTCGCTCGGTGCATACACGCTGGCGCAAGCCCACGCGTTCGTGACCTGTGGCTACTGCGGCGCGGACTTTGACAGCCTCGCCACGCTCGCGGACGAGTTGCCAGCCGAGCCGTTCAACGCGATGGCACTCAACGAACCCTCGCTCACGCCGCCACGGGTACAAACGGTGGTGTACCAGCCATTGCCGGCAACGGACGCAGTCGGCGTCGACGCATCCGCGCTCGACGCCCCGACCGCCGTCGAGGATTTTTCGCAACTGGTGTTTGCGCCGCGCTTTGCGCGCGCGACAGCACCGAAGGTCGCGCGCAAAAAGCATCGCCAACGGCGCCCGGCAGCTGCGCACTCGTTGGCATGGGCGCTGAGCTGCGGCGCGCTGACGCTGCTGTTGTGCGCGCAATTGGCCTGGGCCAGCCGCGACCTGTTGCTCAGCACGCCGCTCAGCGGCGCATGGTTGCGCGCAGGTTGCGCCACACTGCATTGCACGCTGCCGCTGGTGGCCGCACCCGACCGTTTGCGCCTGCTGGACAGCAACGTGCAGACCCACCCCAGTGCGCCGCACGCGTTGATGATCAGCGCCCGCGTGCGCAACGACGCGCCGTTCGCACAGCCATACCCGGTGCTCGCGTTGACGCTGTCCAACGCGCAAGGGCAGCGTTTGGCGATGCGTCGTTTGCACCCGCGTGAGTATCTCGACGACACCGCCGTGTTGCAGCGCGGGTTGCCTGCCGGCGGCAACGTTGTCCTGCTGCTGGAAGTGGTTGATCCGGGCGATCAGGCCGTGGCTTTTGAATTTGCTTTTGAATAGGACTTAATTTTGTCCGCGTGCGCGGGTAGACTCGACGGCTCACGCCTGTGCCGGAACGCGTACCGATGCATTCCATGCACGTGCGTCGACCGCCCCCACTTGCGGGAGCGGCCATGCGGCCGCCGACACGCATGCCGAGGAAAAATGTCCGTGAACGCCGCCAGATCGCCAACCCGCAGTGCCGCCAAACCAGTGCCGGCGCCGGGCGAACGCACGCAGAGTGCGCTTGGCGAATGCGTGACGCGTACCGTACGGCGCTACCTCGCCGATATCGGCGACACCCCATGCAGTGAAGGCCTGCACGCCTTGGTATTGCATGAAGTGGAACTGCCGTTGCTGCGTGAGGTGCTGGCGTTCCACGATGGCAACCAAAGCCGGGCCGCCGCGGCGCTGGGCATCAACCGCGCCACGCTGCGCAAGAAGCTGACGCAGCTCGGCTTGGTGTAGGGGACAGGCGACGCGCCGCGAGTCGGACGTCTATAATCGGTGGTCCACTCGCTTGGGTTTTCTTCCATGACCACCTCGACGCTTGTTGCCGTCCGCCGCGCGCTGCTCAGCGTTTCTGACAAGACTGGCCTGATTGACCTGGGGCGTCGCCTGAGTGCACTTGGCGTGCAGTTGCTCTCCACCGGCGGTAGCGCAAAGGCTCTGCGCGCGGCGGGTATTGCGGTGACCGACGTCAGCGCAGCTACTGGTTTCCCGGAAATCATGGACGGTCGCGTCAAGACCCTGCACCCGAAGGTGCATGCAGCGCTACTTGGTCGGCGCGGCACCGATGACGCGGTGATGAGCGAACTGGGCATCCAGCCCATCGATCTGCTGGTGCTGAATTTGTACCCGTTCGAGGCGACGGTCGCCAAGCCCGATTGCACCCTGGACGACGCGATTGAAAACATCGACATCGGCGGTCCAGCGATGCTGCGCTCGGCGGCAAAAAACTGGAACGACGTCGGCGTCCTTACCTCGCCTGACCAGTACGCCGACGTGCTGGCGGAAATCGAAACCCAAGGCGGTTTGACGCGCGCGACGCGCTTCCAGCTCGCCGTCACCGCGTTCAATCGCGTGGCCGATTACGGCGGTGCAATCAGCAACTATCTGTCGGGGGTCGAACTCAACGCCGCGCAGGATGCGGTCACCGGCCACGCCGCGTTTCCCGGTCAGGTCAACAGCCGTTGCGTGAAAGTGATGGATCTGCGCTACGGTGAAAACCCGCATCAGCAGGCCGCGTTTTATCGCGATCTGCAGCCCACACCCGGTACGCTGGCCACGTTCCGCCAGCTGCAGGGCAAGGAGCTTTCGTTCAACAACATTGCCGACGCCGACGCGGCGTGGGAATGCGTGCGCAGCTTCGTCAAACCGGCCTGCGTGATCGTCAAACACGCAAATCCATGCGGCGTGGCAGTGAGCCTTGACGGCATCGGTCGCGCTTACGACCTCGCCTACCAGACCGATCCCACTTCGGCGTTTGGCGGCATCGTGGCGTTCAACCGCAAGCTGGATGGGCGCCGGGTTACGCCGACGACGCGCTGCAGGCGCTGCACAAAAAGGCCAACGTGCGCGTACTGGTCATTCCGCCGCCGGCCGACGGCAACCTGCAAAATGTGCGTCCCGGCAACAACTCCAGGCGCGTGGGTTCGGGTCTGCTGATCCAGACCGCCGACACCGGCATGATCAGTGCAAGCGACTTGCAAGTGGTCACCCGGCGCGCGCCGACCGAGGCGCAAATCCACGACCTGATCTTTGCCTGGAAGGTCGCCAAGTTCGTCAAAAGCAACGCCATCGTGTACG
>CAJDTO010000062.1_pt1 | contig 9608 bp, 9 predicted proteins | sample 7389821 | NCBI WGS metagenome assembly CAJDTO01 (sample SAMEA7055651, study PRJEB34461) | soil metagenome | biome: terrestrial ecosystem; feature: Peninsula; material: soil | place: Antarctica | collected 2016
CACCCAACGTCACCAGCGTGACGATGACGGCGGCCGATTCGAAATACACGTCCACGTGGCCGTGCGGGCCGCGGAAACCGGGCGGGAAAATCTCGGGCAGCAGGAACGCCACGGCGCTGTACAACCATGCTACGCCGGTGCCCAGCGCGATCAGCGTGTACATGTTCGGATGCCATGGGTGCAACGAGCGCCAGCCTCGCGCAAAGAACGGCGCACCACCCCACAACACAACCACCGTCGCCAACACCGCCTCGACCCAGATGGCGATGCCGCCCCATGGCGTCGGCAACTGCCAGCCGAACATATGCGGACCCATCGCCAGCGCAAAAACCGGTAGCGTCAACGCCGCCAGCAGCCAAAAGCGGCGGGTCATCGCTATCAACTCGCCACCATCGGCCTCGCCCAGACTGGGCAACTCCGGCTCCAACGCCATGCCACACTTCGGGCACGCGCCGGGCCCCACTTGCCGCACTTCTGGATGCATCGGACACGTGTAGATCGCGCCGGGTACGACCGCCGGCGCCGCAGTGGGTTCGCCTGAATATCGAGTCGGCTCGGCAATGAACTTTTCACGACAACCGGCTGAGCAGAAGGAATACGTCTGCCCCGCATGCTCGGCGTGATATTCCGCGGTGACTGGGTCCACGGTCATGCGGCGTGATATTCCGCGGTGACTGGGTCCACGGTCATGCCGCACACGGGGTCCTTGCTACCAGCCACGTCATCGCGATCAGTATGTTGATGAGCCTGCTTCGGATCACCGGGGTCCGATGCCACCGCCTTGATTGCGCAACAATCCGCAACCGCGTCCGGGGTTCCGTGCGCGGACAGATAGGGCGTGGGTGCCGCGTCAAACTTCACCTTGCATCCCGCACCACAGAAATGAAAGGTCCGACCGTCGTAGACGCTGACGTGCTTCGCGGTCGCGCGGTCAACTGTCATGCCACAAACGGGATCAACGACTTGGGTGCCGACCTGATCGCCGCCGTGGCGGTGTGCGTCCTGGCCGCTCATAGCGCGCTCGCTTCGTCGCCCAACGCGCGCAGGATCGGACATTGCTCCGGCGCACCGTGCCCCGGACACGCATCGACCAACTGCGCCAAACCATCACGCACGCGTCGCAGATCGGCGATGCGTGCGTCGATCATCACCAGCCGCTGCTCTGCGCGCTGCTTCACCAACTTCACCCCATGTTGGCGATCGCGCGACAACACCAACAGATCGCGTATCTCCTCCAAGGTAAACCCCAGCCCCTTGGCGCGGCGAATAAAACGCAACTGGGTGATCGCCCCCTCGCCATAACTGCGGTAGCCGGACGCACGTCGTTGTGGCTCCGGCAGCAAGCCTTCGCGCTCGTAATAGCGGATGGTGTCGATCGCCACGCCGACGCGTCTGGCAACTGCACCGATAGTCAAGGAGGCCGTTTGTGTGTTCATGCCGCATAGTCTAGACCATGAATCAAGGTCCAGAGTCAAGCGCCGTCGCAGATAACGGCGACTACATTGCCGCTCTCGAGATGGTCGGAACCAACCCCGGGCGTCATTCCGGCGGCGCTCAGCAGCCGAATGACTGGCACGCTGGAAGCCAGCGACCTCAGCTGTTCGCCCGGTCGCCGCATGCCCGGCCTTCAGCCAGGGAGATCCGACCCGGTCCTTCACCAGGGGACAGCAGGGCGTTCCAGGGCCGTGATCGACAGCAGGCTAAACGTAACGCGTATTGCGTTGGCCCACGTGCTCTCTCGCCACAACGCAGGAGCGAATCCTGAACGCCCGCCACCGCAGGCAGCCCCAGTGACAACTACGTGATTGACCGCTTGCCACCGTGCTCCGATCATGCCCGGATGCCTACCTTGATCCGTCATTTCCTGGCCGTGTTGCTGCTACTCGGCAGCTCCGCCTTGCTCGCCCAGAACGACCAGGCTCCGAACGCCAGCACATCGGCCACGACGCCAGCACAAACCCTGGATCGGCTGGGGTCGCAACTCAGCACCATAAAGAGTGCGCTGAAAGGCAAGACGACCGATATGCCACTGGCCGATCTGCGCGGCAGCGCGTTGAGTGTGCAGGATCAGGCGCGCCAACTGAGCACCAATCTTGCGCCGCAGATGGCCGCACTGCAGGCTCAACTGGCCGTGTTGGGGCCGGCGCCAATTAACGGCGCGCCGGCTGAATCCGTCGCGGTCAGCTCGCAACGGCGCCAACTGGACAAGATACAAGCTGCCCTGGACGCGCAGATCAAGCAGGCGCAACTGCTCAGCCAGAACGCGTCACAACTGGCGGCGCAAATCACCGGGCTGCGCAACGACCAATTCCAGGCACAGCTTGCCTCGCGCACGGCGACACCTTTAAGCCGCGCGTTCTGGGTCGATCCGATGCGCGCATTGCCGACCGACCTGGTGCGAGTCAAACGTCTCGGTGCGCGCTGGCGCGATGCGTGGCGCGCTGCTGGCCAGCCACCGCACCGGCAACCACTGCTGTGGTGCCTGCTAGCCGCCGCAGCATTGTTGACCGCGGGTCGCTGGTCGCTGGAACGCCTGTTGTTGCGACTGGTCAGCCGTCGCTTGCCGGATGGCCACCTGCGCCGCAGCGCGATGGCGGCGGCGGTGGCGTTGACTGCCGTTCTCACTACCGGGCTGGCAGCGCGGCTGGTCTATTCCGGTCTGAACTGGAACGATCTGCTGGACCCTGATCTGGACGCTCTGGCGGCGGCCACCGTCGGGCTGATCTACTTTGCGGCGTTCGTGACCGGACTGGGTCGCGCCCTGCTGGCGGTAAAGCACCCGTCGTGGCGCCTGCCCGATCTTTCAGACATTGCCGCTCGGCGCCTGCGACTCTTTCCGTGGCTGTTGGGTGCGTCGGTGCTGTTGCTGGGCGTGGTCGAGCGCGTCACCCGCAGCACCGGTTCCAGCCTGTCAGCCACGGTCGCCACGCACGGCGTGATTGCGCTGGTCATCAGCGGCTTGATCGGCATCGTGTTGCTGCGCCTGCGCCATGCGACGCGTGAGACTGCAGCCGCCGGCGACGTACCGCCGAAACGTCCCGTGTGGGTCGGCCTGCTCGCCGCCGGCGCCACGCTGGGCGTAGTCATCAGCTGGCTGGGCGTGGCCAGCGGGTTCATCGCGCTGGCTTATTTCGTGGCGCTGCAAATGCTGTGGGTTGGCGTGATCGTCGGCTCGCTGTACGTACTGGCTCACTTGGTGCGCGACACCTTCGAGGCACTGCTGGCGCCACGCGGGCGCAGTGGCCAGTGGCTGCAAGCGGCGTTCGATCTGGCGCCGAATACACTCGAACAGGCTGCCATCATCCTGTCTGGCATCAGCCGCATTGCGCTGGCGCTGTTGGCACTGGCGATCGTGCTGAAACCATTTGGTGCCGGCCCGAGCGACCTGCTGAGCAGCGCCATCCAGACCCTGGACAGCGCCAAACTCGGTGATCTGACGATTGAGCCGGGCGCCATCTTCAAGGGTTTGCTGGTCTTTGTGGTGGGCGTGATCGTGTTGCATGCACTCAAGCGCTGGTTGCGTGAGCAACTCTTGCCCAAGACCGCGATGGAACCCGGTATGCGGGACTCGCTGGCCACCTTGCTCGGTTACCTCGGCGGCTTGCTGCTGCTGGTACTGACTTTGGCAGCGCTGAATGTCGACTTGAAGAGCATCGCCTGGATCGTCAGCGCGTTGTCGGTGGGTATTGGCTTTGGCTTGCAGGCCATCGTGCAGAACTTCATTTCCGGTTTGATCCTGCTCATTGAGCGGCCAGTGAAGGTGGGGGACTGGGTCAGCCTCGGCGATGTCGAAGGCGACATTCGCCGTATCAACGTGCGCGCGACGGAAATCCAGATGAATGATCGCTCCACGGTGATCGTGCCGAACTCGCAACTGATCACCGAAAACGTCCGCAACGTGACCCTGGCGAACGCCCAAGGCCGCGTCCTGATCAAACTCCCGATGCCCCTCGACACCGACGCCGGCAAGGCGCGCACGCTTATTCTGGAAGTGCTGCTCCAACACCCGGGCACGCTGGCGACACCAGCACCCATCGTGCGACTGGAAAATATTGACGCCGGCTCATTGACCTTCGCCTGCATCGCCTACGTCAACAGCCCGCGCGACGTGGGTGGCGTAAAGAGCGATCTGCTGTTCGCAATGCTCGAGCGCCTGCACGCCGCCAAGCTACCGCTCACGCGGGCGCAGAACATGCTGGTGCGCAACTTGCCGCCGCTGGTCGAGGACATCGGTGAGTCGGGATGACCCAGCTCACCATCACGCCGCCAGGACCCGACGCGCCAGATCTCAATTCTCCTGTGCGCGCGGTTTGTCGGGCATCTTCGGCGTCAAGCGCAAATCTTGAAAATCGAAGCTGAAATCCGTCAGCGGCGATATCGGTTCGATACGCATCTCGCGCACAGCGCCATCGGCATCCAGCGCATAAGTGACGAACGCATCGGCGTTCAACGCCCGATCATCCCAACGCACCACAAACGTATCGTGCTGCCACGGCGTCATGGTGCCGACCAGTTGCGTGGTCTTGCTGAAGTGCATGCGCAACTTGCCGCTGGCCTGGCTGACGATGACATCGCCATACCACGGATCGCTGTAAGTCCCCGCATAGCGCGCCAGCGGCAACGAAGGTTTGCTGCTTTTGTCACGCGCTTGCTCATGCTTGGCCAGACTGTCATCAGCGTGGGTCTGAGACTTCAGCACGGCCTTTGCATATGCCGACACCCAGTCGGTTTTGTGCTCGGGGTTCAAGTACGCATCCAGCGCACGATACGTCACTGCGTTGAACGCGGCGCCCGATTCCTGGTTGGTCAGCACCACCACTCCCAAGTGCAGCTCAGGCACCAGCGTCACGCGCGAAACCATGCCGGGCCAGCCACCGGTGTGCCACACCAGTTTCTTGCCGCGATAGTCAGACAGGAACCACGCCTCGCCATAGCCGGAGAAATTCGGCGTCAGTGCTGCCAGTTCCGGGATCGCGGGTTTGCGAATCGTGATCGGCGTCAACACGCTCCACATTTGCTGCTGACTGTCGGCAGAAAACAGTCGCACCGGCTTGCCATCAGGGCCTGCCTTTGGCAGCACACCACCCGCCAACTGCACGTTCATCCACTTCGCCAGATCGTGCACGCTGGAATAAATGCCGCCGGCACCCGGATCGTTCAACCAGGCCATCGGCGGCACGGGTTTGAGATCCTTGAAATCGAACTTGGCGTGGCCGGTCGCCACATCCATGCCGGGTTTGAGATAGGTACTGTCGAGCAACGACTCGTTCATGCCGACCGGCTGAAAAATGTGCTCGCGCACATAGTCGGCATAGCTTTGACCGGACGCCTGCTCGATCACCAGCGTGGCGACCGCAAACAGGATGTTGTCGTAGGCGTAGCCGCTGCGAAAGCCATTCTTGATCGGCACATGCCGCAGGCGTTCCACCACTTCCCTGGTGGTGTATGACGTCGGTGGCCAGTACAGCAAATCGCCCGCGCCCAGACTCAGCCCGCTGCGATGCGCAAGCAGATCGCGAATACGCATTTCATGCGTCACGTACGGGTCGGACATGCGAAACCACGGCAAGTGATCGATCACTCGCTCATCCATTTGCAACTTGCCGGCTTCGGCCAGTTGCTGCAGTGATGCGGCGGTGAACGCCTTGGTATTGGATGCGATCGCAAACAAGGTGTGTGCATCGACCTTGTCCGGCTTGCCCACCTCGCGCAAGCCGAAGCCCTGCTCCAGCACCACGTGACCGTCCTTGACGATCGCCACGGCAATGCCCGGCACGTCGAACGTCTTGCGCGCACTGTCAACATAGGTCGCGAAATCTTCCAGCTGCGCCGGCGGTAGCGGTCGCACGATATCGTTGGTACGGATCGGCAGCGTGGACGGTGCTGCTGCGGTCGGGGTCTGCGCCCATGTCCCGGTAGCAAACACCAGCAAGGCACAACAACTCGCCAAGTACGGGAAATGCTGGCGCACGGGCATGGTGTTCACTCCGCAGTTGAGAAATACCCAACTATCACGGCAAACCACAGTGAACACCAGCATCGAAAGTCACTTCCCAGGCCACGGTGACCGCGCGGGACCACTCGACGAGCTGCGCGCGAGCACCCATCATTCGCCGCTTGCGCGATCGATCGCACCAACGTCCCGATACAGACAGGACAGGTGGCGCGGAAACCTTCAGCAATGCGCGACATATGCACCCGGCCAACCGAGAGCTCCATGAATATTTCTGTGGATTGGATCGCCACCCATGTGCTGTTGTTGTGGGCGCTGCTGATCGTGCTGGCCATAGTGATTGGTGACAGCGCATGGCGGCGCAGCGCACGCCGGCGACACGACGCGGCGCAGAACGCCCAACCGCATTTGGCAGTGCGCCGGCGTACGGGCGTGCTGTTGCTTGCAGGCACGCTGCTGCTGTTTGGCGTTATTGCACTGGCCATCGACACACCACAGCCGGGCAAACTGGCCTTGTTCGACGCCGCTCTGGCTCAGAGTCTGCACACGCACTTGCCGTTGCCGGCGCTGCGCTGGATTGCCGCACTCACCCACCTTGGCGACTTGTTGTGGGTGGCCTCCGCAGCCGCATCGATCGCGCTGATCCTGCTGCTGCGTCGACACTGGCAACTTGCCGGCGTGTGGGTGCTGACCACGGCCGGCATCGTGCCGATCAACGGCGCGCTCAAAGCGGTGTTTCACCGCGCGCGCCCACTGCATGACCACGGTTTCATCGTGGAACACAGTTGGAGCTTTCCTAGCGGTCACGCGTTTGGCGCCATCGTGTTCTACGGCATGCTGGCGTACGTGCTGTTGCGCCTGCTGCCGCTGCGTTTCCACCGCATGGTGCTTGCCATGGCGGTGGCCTGCGTGGGGTTGATCGGCATCAGCCGCATTGCGTTGCAGGTGCATTACTTCAGTGACGTGCTGGCCGGGTTTGCCAGCGGCGCGGTATGGTTGGTGGCATGCATCAGCGTGGCTGAGTATCTGCATGCGCAAGCGCCGCACGCCACACTGCCGGCCACCGACGAAACCGCACGCCAGCAGGCCCATCGCGAATAATGGCGGCGCGCCGCGGGCGTGCAACGGCAGCAGCACGACTTTGCATGCGACCCAACACCCCTCTGTACAACTTCGCGGCACAAGTTGAACGGCACTGCCTGTCATAATCTGCGCGGGTCCTCTGCTGGCAAACCGATGCGCCAATTCAAGTCGCTGCTCGTGCTGGTGGTCGTCGTGCTCGCCGTGATGTGGTGGCAGCGACAGACCGGCACGCCAGCCAATGATGCCGCAGTGCCGACGGCGGCGGTCACCACCGACCACGGCGCCGCGGCAGCGAACGAGCTACCCGCCGAGGCACACAGCACGCTGCAGCGCATCGCACGCGACGGTCCATTTCTTCATCGCCAGGATGGCGGCGTCTTCGGCAACTACGAAGGCTTGCTGCCATCGGCCGCGCGGGGCTACTACCACGAGTACACGGTACAGACGCCCGGCGCCGGCAACCGTGGCGCGCGGCGCATCATCACCGGCGGCACACCGCCCGTTGTCTACTACTACACCGACGACCACTACCGCAGCTTTCGCCGCATCCGGGACAATCCGTGAGCACGCACCCGCTTGAGCCCGATCTGACCCGGCCGACACAAAACGGCGTGTTTTTTGTCGGCGTTGCCGATCTCGAACGACTCACCAGACGCGCCCACGCCGACGAGTTGCACGTAGGTTGCACCGACCTTGCTGATTGCAAAGACAAGCACGAGCTGTTGCGGCGCATGGCGGCGTCGCTGGCACTGCCAGCCACATTCGGACACAACTGGGACGCCTTGGCCGATTGCCTGCGCGACCTCAGCTGGTTGCCAGCCTGGGGACACGTGCTGGTGTTTGCGCATGCCGACGCACTGCGCCGCGCAGCGCCAGCGGACTTCGACATCCTGCTCGGCGTGCTGGACGACGCAGCCACGTTCGCCTGCGATCACGACGCGCCGTGGTTTGCCTTTCTCGCACTGCCGGACGACGCCTTCGCGGACGCGCCGAACCACGCATGACACACGACGCCGTATCATGCATGCCATCTCCTGCTGACGACACACCATGCAAACCCTGAACTTTGAGCTGGAAGGCAGCTACGTCGAACTCAACATGTTGCTCAAGCTGACCGGCCTATGCGACAGCGGTGGCGCCGGCAAGCGCCTGGTGGCCGGTGGTACGGTGCAGGTCGATGGCGTCAACGAACTGCGCAAGACGTGCAAGATTCACGCGGGACAAGTGGTGCGTCTGGACGAGACGGAAATCCACGTGCTGGCAGATCCCGGCGCGACAGCAGACTGAGCTGTTGCACCGGCTGTCGGTGTCCAGCATCCCTCCCGTGTGATCCCGATACAAACCGGAGTCGCGTTGGCTTCGTCGGTGAGCGATCCCGGCATGCGCGAGATGACGAGCGGCAGATGACTGTACTGCTGCAATCAGTTGTCAACCAACGCGAACACACCCGTCCCAACGTTGCCGCCTCGGCATAGCTACGCTGGTGGTTGGCACTTACTCCGGCAGGGCGTCGAGTACCGCGTCCAACCGTGGGTGCTGCGGCAAGTGCAACAAGAACTCGCGCTCCAGCACTTGCCGAATTTGTGCGCCATCGCGCAGCGTGCGGCGTTCCGGTTCACGATCCATGCGCCGCACGCTGAACTCGTGATTGCGCAAGTTCAACCGCCGATCCGCCGTCGTGCGCGACACCACCAGGTTGTTGACGAAGGAAGATTCCGGCCAGGTGGAAACGTAGTAATTGGCCACGGCGTAATCCACTGGCCACGTGCGGCGCAGGTCGAACCGGTACATGGACTGCCACTGCCCGTGCACCATTGATTGCATGCGCCAGTCGCCGTCCACCATCAGCAAGCGGAAAGGCTCGTGCGGCGTCGGCTGCTCGATGCCCGGGCGCAAACGCAGCGCACCGGTCAGTGTCTGGCCGCCAAAGCCGACATCAGCCAGCCAACTTTCGCCCGCCAGTTCGATGCGCAACAGCATGTGCGTATGCGGCGTAATCGCGTCTTCGGCACGCTTCCACAACACGCGCGCAATCAAGCCGGATACCTCGAAGCCGACGGCGCGCAGAGCCTCGGCAAACAGCAGGTTCTGCTCAAAGCAGTACCCACCGCGATGCGCATGCACCAGTTTGCGCTCCACCGCCTCGGGCGTCAGTTCCACCGGCACACCGAGCAGCGGGCTGAGGTTTTCGAACGGAATCGCCGCGACGTGCGCCACCGCCAGCGCGCGAAGCGTGGACACATCGGGCGCTACCGGCGCGTCATAGCCGATGCGTTGCAAGTACGCTTTCAGGTCAATGGAGTGAGGCATGCACATCGCCCAAGGATAGCTTGGGGAAGATAACACCGGGTTTCGCGCGGCCGAAAATACGTTGCGGTGGCCAGCAGCGGCGGGCAGTGCCCGCCCTACGCTCACCCGCGGAAAGGCATGCGACGGTAGCATCACCACAAGTAGGGCGGGCACGGCCCGCCAACTTCGATTGGCCAACAGTCGGCGCCGCTTGCCTCGCCGGCGTGCGGTCTCCATATCACTGGCTCTGCCGCTGCGCTGGCGCAGCCACACTCAAGGACTG
>CAJDTO010000068.1_pt1 | contig 9471 bp, 8 predicted proteins | sample 7389821 | NCBI WGS metagenome assembly CAJDTO01 (sample SAMEA7055651, study PRJEB34461) | soil metagenome | biome: terrestrial ecosystem; feature: Peninsula; material: soil | place: Antarctica | collected 2016
GATCAGGTGCGCTACGCCCAACGCTGCGCCAATCTGCGCCGGGCTGTCCTTGGAATCGCGGAACTTGAAGCTGGAGTACTTGCCGATCACCTTCAGCCCGTTGATCTGGGCCAGGTCAGTGATCAGCTCCTCGGACATCCCATCGACAAAGTATTGCTGCTTGGCGTCCCCGCTCTCGTTGGCCAGCGGTAGCACCGCCACAGACTTATTTGGCGCCTTGGCCAGCTCGGCGGCAAGGGTTTCGGCATCGGCCGCCGTGGCCGTGCTGGTGGCGTCCCGATGCAGCACGAAGGTGTTGGTGACCAGCAACACCACGGCCACCACAAGAATGCCGATGATCCAGAAATCCAGCTTGCGGCCGGTGGAGTGGGCGATCGAGTCACCCGGCGCAATGTCGCTCTCGCGCTTCAAACCGCTCGGCGTGAACTGATAGAACCACGCGAACGCGAGCCAGAATGGAAAGCCGATGATCGCGGCAAGGACAATCCAGCGCACCACCCATTCAGCGATGTGGAAGAAAGGGAACACCTGGGTTGCCACCTGCACCAGCAACCATGCGCCCGCCGCATACAGCGCGCCGGCACGCAGCACGTTGCGGCGCTTGAGTTCGCTGAAAAACACCCCTGTGTTCAAGCGATCGACCTTGGGTTGCGAGTCGTGGACCGGAAGTGGTCGAGTGTACTGCGCAGCGGACTATGCGAGCAGGCGACAGGCTATGAGCGCCGACAGGGCTTTCGCTCCCGCAAGCTGCCCTTGCCGATAGCGAGCCTCTGGAGCAACAACCTTCCCGAAACGCCGCCGTTCGTGACCGGCTGCTACGGGTCGAAAGCTGTCGTGATGTGTTTCCGCAGTGATCATCTTCGCCGAGGCGAGATCATCGAGGGCCGGTTCGCTAAAGCGGTTGCGCCAGCACACGCAAGCGCTACCGGCGCGGGATGCGCGCGACTACGTCCCATGCGAGACGCTCTGCGGCATCCGGTTGTGCAGCCAGATACAGGAACGGCTCGACCAACTCCAGCTCCATGACCAGGAACTGTCCGGCGCTGATCACACCGTCCACGCGGGCGTAGGCGTGATCACCATGGCCGAGCGCTGCCACCGCTGCCAGCGCACGGTCGGCTGCGTCCAGCGTAGCGGCGTTGGGCACGCTGGGCTCTATCGACCCCCCATGCTCGTCTTGCACGCGATAGTCACCTGCTGCCGGACGCTTGATCACGGCATGACTGAACGTCCCGGCGAAGTACAGCAGCGACCATTCACCAGCGCTGACGACTTCGGGCACAAACGGCTGCACGAGGTAGTCGCATGCGGTGGGCAGCTCCGTCACCGCGCGATCGAACACGACCTCACCAACGACACCTCGCAACGTATGCCATGCACTGCCGCTGATGGTGGGTTTGACTACCACTTGTTGTCCACGCATGGTCGCCAGCGTGTGGCCGAGTTCGCCGGCGGGGCTGAGTTGGGTTGGGATGGTCGGGACGCCGAGGCGTGCCAGTTGCAGCAGATAGCGCTTGTTGCTGTTCCAACGCAACAAGGCGCTGTCGTTGATGGTGGGAATGCCCAGTTCATCGAGCCGGTCCAGCCAGACCAGAAACGCCGGGTAGTGTTTGAAATAGTCCCAGATGGTGCGGATCAGTACGGCGTCGAAGGTTGACCAGTCAACGTCCGGATCATTCCACACGCAACTGATTGGCTGCACGCCAAGGCCTCGCAGGGAAGCCGCCAGAGGAGCGTCGTCCGGCTGGATTGACGGGTGGTCCGCCGAGGTGGCGAACGCAAGGTGGCGAGAAGTACGGGGCGTGGACGTAACGGTATCTCCGGCGGGCGGGGAGAACACACGAATAATGGCCTAGCGTACCAAGCGTAGCGACAGAAACCTCGCCCCGGCAACGCTTGAGCGGAATCCCACCGGGCGTATTGCCACAGCATGAGTGTGCGGACGGTGCCGTGCTCATCGCCACTCGTACGTTGTTATCTGCGCTGGCTGCGAGCGGGCCTGCGCTGATTGGCATTAGGGCCAGCGCGTTTGCATGCAATGTGGGACTGGCAGAAGCGCCGCCTACAGTGGCAAGGTAGCCGCCATGCCTATCGAACCCGCCAACGCGTATGCCCGTCGCCTGAACTCTTGGGACGCCGCGATGATCGTCATCGGCGGCATCATTGGCGCGGGTATTTTTCTCACCCCGGCAACCGTGGCCAGAAACACGTCGTCGGCCACGGAAGTGCTGGTGTTGTGGGTCCTCGGTGGTTTGCTGACGCTGGCTGGCGTGTTGTGTTATGCCGAGCTTGGCGCGCGGCGACCACAGGCTGGTGGTATTTACGTCTATTTGCGTGAGGCATTTGGGTTGCTGCCGGCGTTCCTGTTTGGCTGGACCATGGCGCTGATCAACTATCCCGGCAGCGTGGCGGCCGTGGCGACGATGTTCGCCGAGTACCTGTCCGCGGCGCTTGGACTGCAGCCGGTGCTGTACGTAAAGCCGATTGCGGTGGGCGCGATCGTATTTATCGTCGGCATCAATCTGTTCGGGATTCGTGCCGGCGCGTGGTTGCAGAACATCTTTACCGTGTTGAAGCTGGCTGCGGTCGCGTTGTTGGTGATTGCCGGATTGGTGTTGGCACATGAGCAACCCGGCCTGGCCTGGATGCCGGACACCACACGGCCGGTGTCGCGCTGGGCGTTTGCCGGCGCGTTGTTGCCGGTGCTGTTTACCTACGGTGGATTCCACTACCTCAACGATCTGGCTGGCGAAGTGCGCAACCCGCAGCGTACTTTGCCGCGCGCGCTGGGCATGGGCATGGTCGGCGTCGTGGTGTGCTACGTGCTGGCCAATCTGGCGTACTTGTCGGGCCTGGGGCATGCAGGACTGGCCGCGAGCACGGCGCCGGCCGCGGACTTGATGCGCAAGCTGCTGGGTGAGCGCGGCGCGACCGTCATTGCCATCGGCATTGCCTGTTCGACCTTTGGCTATTGCAGCATTGCGATTGCCGGTGGCGCGCGCGTGTTGCAGACGATGGGTGCCGACGGTGTGTTCTTTCGTGCCACTGCGCGCATTGACCCGCGCACGCGGGCACCGCAGGTCGCACTGGCGGCCCTTGGCGCGTGGGCGATCGTGCTCACGCTTTCCGGCACGTTCAACCAGTTGCTGAATTACTCCACAGTCGGCGAGTGGTTCGGCCACATCTTTGGCATCGCCACGCTGTTCTGGTATCGCAAGCACTTCATTGATGAGCCGGCGCCGTATCGCGTGCCGTTCTACCCGGTGCTGCCGCTGATTTTCGTGATCACCGTGTTTGCGGTGATCGTCGCCAGCGCCATCCATGCCCCGGGCGACGCGGGGATGAGCTTGTTGATCGTCGCGCTCGGTGTGCCGGCGTATTACGGCTGGCGCCGCTGGTCGGGCCGGCGCGTGCCCTAGCGCTGCGTTGGCCACTGTGCGCTTGGGCCCCCGGCGCAATGCGGACGGAGGCTGAAGCCGCTCCTGCAAACGCCGTGCAGCACGCTGCGCTTCAGCCCGGGGCCGCATAATGAGTGCACGTTTTACTACAGTGGCCCTCCATGTATCGTCCTGGCTTGCTCTGCTTGTGCCTGTTGCTGCTGGGCGCGTGCCACGCGGCGGGAACACCCGGCGTAGGGGATCTGGCCACGCCCGATATCAGTGTGCAGGTCACCCTCGATCAGGTGCAGCGCGTCGGTGCAGTGGAACACGCGGCCGATGGTATGGCGCAACAACGCTATACGTTTCAAGCGGCGGCAAAGCCACAGATCACGTTGGCGCCGGTGCGTGGTACATGGGATTGGTCAGGGCGCGGCGAACTGCATGTGCGCGTGCAGAACGCGATGGCGTGGGCACTGACCCTCGACGTCGAGATCGCCGACGCCGCTGGCCAGCGGCTGCACACGACCGTTGGGGTCCAGCCCGGTCCGGCGCAGACGCTGGTGATCCCGTTGCATGCCACCTCGCCGCGTAGCGCCGGCATGCAGGTGGGGCCGCCGATGCCGTTTGTCGATCATGCTCAGCCGACGTTACTCGCCACCAGTGTGGATGGCACGCTGGATCTGCAGCATGTGCGTGCCATCCGACTCAGCATGCCCGCGCCGAAGGCAACGCAAACGCTGTTGTTCGGTCGCGTGGCAACGGCGCCAGGTGAGCCGGTGCTGCACGCCGCGTACGCCGACATCGTTGATCGCTTTGGTCAATTCACGCGCGGTCAGTGGCCGGAGAAGATCGACTCCGACGGTGCGCTACGGGCAGCGCATGCGCGCGAGCAAACGGCGTTGACAACCGCTGGCAACGCGACCGCTGTACACGATGCTTACGGCGGGCGTCTGGACGGCCAGACGGTGGAGAAGACTGGCTGGTTCCATACGCAAAAGGTGGCGGGTCGCTGGCAATTGGTGACGCCTGCGGGCCATGCGTTTTTCTCGCTTGGGGTCAATGCGGTGGCCGCGGATGGTGGGCGCAGCTATGTCGAAGGCCGCGAGTTCATGTTCAGGGATTTGCCACCAGACAACGGCGAGTGGGCGGCGTTTTACGGCACCGGTGACAGTCGCAGCCCCGATCGAGGAGCCAGCCAAGACATCGGTTACAACCACGGACGGTGGTTCGATTTCCATGCGGCGAACCTGTACCGCGTGGACGGCAAGAATTGGCCGAGCGCGTGGCGTACGCGCGCACTGGAGCGCTTGCGGGAGTGGGGTTTCAACACCGTTGGCAACTGGAGCGACGCTGCGCTCGGCAGCGCGCAGCGCTTGCCATACACACGCTCGATCAACATCGCAGGCGACTACGCGAACGTCGCGACCGGCTATGACTACTGGGGCCGCATGCCCGATCCATTCGACCCACGTTTTGTGCAAGCAACCGACGCGGCAGTGAGCAAGGTGACTGCTGGGGTGCGCGATGACTCGTATCTGCTGGGCTACTTTGCCGACAACGAACTGGCGTGGGCTGGCACCGGTGCGCAGGGGCGCTGGGGGCTGGCGATCGGCACGTTGCGCGGCGATGCACATAGTCCGGCCAAGCAGGCGTTCGTCGCGCTGTTGCGCAAGAAGTATGTGGCGCCGGAAACGCTGGGCGCCGCCTGGGGCATCGCGCTGACTTCGTGGGACGCGCTGCATGCATCGGGTTTCACGCCGCCGGTTCCGACCGACGCACATCCTGCAATCACCGACGATTACCGCGCGTGGCTACGGCTGTACGCCGATACCTATTTCCGTACTGTGGCGGAAGCCATCCATCAGCACGACCCGCACCACTTGTTTCTCGGCGGACGCTTTGCGGTGAACACGCCAGAAGCTGTGGCAGCCTGCGCGCAGTTCTGCGACGTGGTCAGTTTCAACGTGTACGCCGACCTGCCGCAACATGGCTTTGATTTGTCCGCCATGCATCGTCTGGACAAGCCGGTGTTGATCAGCGAATTCAACTTCGGCTCGGCCGATCGTGGCCCGTTTGGCAACGGGGTAGTGGCGGTGGGCAGCGAGACGCAACGCGGCGCAGCCTATGCGCGTTTTGTCGCCGCTGCGGCGAGTGATCCAGATATCGTCGGCGCGCACTGGTTTCAGTATGCCGACCAGCCCGTCACCGGCCGCTTGCTGGATGGCGAAAACAGCCATGTCGGGCTGGTGGGCATCACCGATATTCCGTTCGCTGGGTTCGTGCATGCGGTGCAGCAGGCGAATCACAAGCTGGTGCACTGAGCGCGTCTCCGTGCGGTGCGCATCGGCGGGCAGTGCCCGCCCTACGTTAGCGCACCGGTGTAGGGCGGGCACTGCCCGCCATGGTCGGGGTCAGGTCAAGACGCCGCTGTTCCGCAGCATGCGGGACGGGCTGCATTAACGGCTCCGCATCGCGCCCGGGTCCGTGCGGTGCGTATCGGCGGGGGCAGTGCGCGCCGTGCCGTGCGCTGGGGCGTGAGGGTTTACGCCAAACTGGTGGCGACGCCGAAGCTGATGGCCATGATTGCAGCGACCGCCAGGCACGCACTGCCGGCGTGCACGCGGCGTGCGTCGATGCGTGGCGTGAGCCGCCAGATGAGTGCGGCACCGACCAGCATGTTGGCGACCAGGGCCCAGCGCAGTGCGCCGGAGTGCAACAGCGGTGCATACGGCGGATGCAGATGGCCTTCTGCGGCGGCGATCGCGGCGATCAGTGCGCTGCTGATCAGCGCCCACACGAGGCAGGCCAAATACAGACGGTTGAACACCACGGGTAAACCCTCGGCCCAGCGCAGGACGCACCAACCAATCAAGGCAAAAACCAAGGCCGCCATGGAGCTGTACAGCACCCACCACAACGCGGTGCTGATGAGGGTAAGCAGCGTGGTCATACGACTTGCCGAAACCCCAGTTTGCGCAGCAGTTTGGCCATCAGCCACGCCGGGCCGATCAACAGATACGACACGTCGGTGAGAAAGCTGGGGCGCCGCCCCTCGAAATGATGGCCGATGAACTGACCGATCCACGCCAGGATGAATACGCCAATGGCCAGATAGCACAGGCCGGCGCTGCCGAGTTCGACAAACAGCAGGTGCGTGATCCACGCCAGTAGGGCAAACGCGATGAGCAGCGCCATTGCAAGCCGGTGCGAACGCCTCCAGTACCAGTAAAAAGCCACCACGATGACCAACACGGCCCACGATCCCGGGCGCATGAATGATCCGGGAGTAGGGATGGCCCAGAGCAGCGCGATCACCGACCACACGATCGGCGGCACACATAACCAGTGGGCGATCTGGTTGGTCGGGTTGCGATGATCGGCGCTGTAGCTGTTCAGCCAGTCTTGCATGCTACGCATGACGGAATTCCCCCTCGGTAATGGTGTGTGGCAAGTGCACACCGTTCTTGGATAGCAGGTTCAGCACCAGCACGCCAGCAAGGATCGACGTGATACCCCACACGCCAGCCAAGTCGATCTTCTGGCGGAACGCCAGCACGCCGATCACGGTGATCAGCACGCTGCCTGCGCCTGACCATACTGCGTACGCAGGGCCGATGGGAATGTGTTTCAGGGCAAGGCTGAGCAGGTAAAACGCCGTGGCGTAACCAACGCCGATCATGGCACCTGGCCACAGACGGCTGAAGCTCGCGCTGGCCTTCAGCGCACTGGTGGCGATCACCTCGACGCTGATGGCGGATGCAAGCAGCGGTCAGGCATGCATCAGGTCAGATGGATGTTGGCCAGACGCTGCAAGGCCTCGGCATATTTCGCGGCCGTGCGTGCGATCACGCCATCAGGGATCACCGGGCCGGGCGCGGTCTTGCCCCAGTCCTGGGTTTCCAGCCAGTCACGCACGAATTGCTTGTCGTAGCTCGGTGGGCTGATACCGGTGCGGTATTGGTCGGCCGGCCAGAAGCGCGAGGAGTCGGGCGTGAGCATTTCATCCATCACGTACAGCTTGCCGCTCGCGTCGGTGCCGAATTCGAACTTGGTATCGGCAATGATGATGCCGCGCTCGGCTGCGTACGCGGCAGCCCACCGGTAGATCGCCAGCGTCGCGTCCCGTACCTTGCCGGCCAGCTCGCTGCCGACCGCATTGACCACGCTGGCATAGCTGACGTTTTCGTCGTGGTGGCCGGAGGCGGCCTTGGTCGAGGGGGTAAAGATCGGCTCTGGCAATTGCTGCGCCTGCTTGAGTCCGCTGGGCAAGGTGACGCCGCACAACGTGCCGCTGGCCTGATAGTCCTTCCAGCCCGACCCGATCAGATAACCACGGGCGATAGCCTCCACTGGCACCGGCTGCAGCCGGCGCACCACGACTGAGCGCTTGACGTACAACGCCACATCGGTACCCGCCGGCAGCATGTCGACCACTGGCACATCGAGCAGATGGTTCGGCACGAGATGGGCAGTCTTGGCAAACCAGAAGTTGGAAATCTGCGTCAGCATCTCGCCCTTGCCCGGGATCGGGTTGGGCATCACCACGTCAAAGGCTGACAGCCGATCCGTAGCCACCATCAGCAGCCGATCATTGGCCAGCGCGTAGACATCGCGCACCTTGCCGCGATGAAGCAGTTCCAGGCCAGGTAGATTGGATTGCAGCATAGTGGTTGACACGTTCGGTGGTCCGTGAGCGGTGAGAGTCGGTATTCTAACTGCTGCGCCACGGCTGAATCATCCGGCGCTGCTAGAATTGACCGTCTTTCCCAGCCGTAGTTTCTGATGCGCCTCTTGATGATGGCGGTCGCATGCGCGGTCGCCGCCAGTTTCCTGTCTGTCGTGCAGGCCAGTGAGCCGATGCCACCGAGCCAGTTGGGTTTGTGCGCGGCCTGTCATGGTGCGCACGGTCATGCGCAGATGCCCGGAGTGCCGAACCTTGCTGGCCAACGGGTGGATTATCTGCGCGCGGCGTTGCGCCAGTACCGCGACGGACAGCGCAACGTACCGTTGATGCGCACCGCGCTCGGCCCGCTCAGTGAGGCGCAGCTTGAGCTTTGGTTATACGCTGTGGTTTGCGTTTTTCGGTTTGATCATGGGTCGCGGTCCGGGGGCAATTACCGGCGCGATCGTGGGTTTCATCTTCGACAGCCTGCGCTACAACCAGCGCAAGCGCGCCGTACCCGAGGCTGGCGGATTTGTCGGCCCGCTGTTCACGTTGCTGGGTGCCGTGGCCAAATCCGACGGTCGCGTGTCCGAGGCGGAAATTGCCGTAGCCGAACGCCTGATGACGCGCATGGGGTTGACCGGCGAACAGCGCAAGCAGGCGGCCGCCAGTTTCAACGTTGGCAAACAGCCGGAATTTGATGTCACCGGCACCATCAATGCGCTGCGAGCCTGGGCCGGGGTGCGCCGCGACCATGCGTTTCCGGTACTGGATGTGGTGATGGAAACGGTGTTGGCGGAGGGCCAGCCAGCACCGGAGAAGATGGCCATCCTGCGCCAGTTGGCGTTCGCGTTGCGCGTCAGCGACATGGAGTTGATGGCCTTGCTGGCGATGAAGGGCTACGCATGGAATGCCGGCGCAGGTGCGCGTGGTCACGGTCGTGGGCAGACCTATGGGTCGGGCCGCAGCAATGGCTATGTTCCGCCCCAGCGCAGCACCCAGGGGCCGGATCCTTATGTCGTGTTGGGGATTGATCGCAATGCGGACGAACGTGCAGTCAAACACGCCTATCGAAAGCTGATATCCGAACATCACCCCGATCGGCTTGGGGACCTGCCCGAAGACATGCGCCGTCAGGCCGAGTCGCGCGCCAGCGACATCAATGCCGCGTATGACCGGATCAAGGAACTGCGTGGATACAAATAGGAGCCGTGGTTTTTTTACCGTGATCGCGACTGCTGCAGCTGAGTAGGGGCATCGCGAGCGAGCGGACTCCTACAATGAGCGTCTGTCATTTTTGACCGGGCCGGTAACCAGCATGACCAAACAAACATCGATCATCGCGCCATCCATTCTTGCGGCCGACTTCGCGCGGCTCGGTGAGGACACCGCGGCGGCGCTGGCCGCCGGTGCGGACTGGGTGCATTT
>CAJDTO010000056.1_pt1 | contig 9439 bp, 9 predicted proteins | sample 7389821 | NCBI WGS metagenome assembly CAJDTO01 (sample SAMEA7055651, study PRJEB34461) | soil metagenome | biome: terrestrial ecosystem; feature: Peninsula; material: soil | place: Antarctica | collected 2016
TGCGCGCTGCCATCGCGCACAGCGAAGGCATTGCCGATTACGTCAGCCGCGAGCTGTTCCGCAGCATTCTGCACGACGAGGAAGAACACATCGACTGGCTGGAAACCCAACAGCGCCTGATTGCCGAGATCAGCGTCGAGCGTTATCTGCAAGGCAAAATTCACGGTTAAGCACCACGTTACCCACGTCACACTCTGCGCGGTGCCGCGCGCCAATGCCTTGACGACATCATCCCGCGACCGCTATACCCAGTGTCCGTCTTTCGCCAACGGCCACGCATGGACCTGAGACCACCACCGCGCTTCGTCGTGCGCAAACACGATGCTGCCGGTGAACGCCGACGCCTGCTCTGGCTGGCGGTAACTTGGGTCGCCAGCCTGCTGCTGGTCGCCGCGCTGGCGCTAATGCTGCGTGGGCGCGGCGACAGCAGCAACAACTCACAAGCAACGCGCGCGACACTGGCGCGACAGGCTGACCTGCAACAGCAGGTGGCCAACCTGCAGCGCGAGGCGCAAGTCAACAAGGTGGCCACGCGCTCGTTGCGTGGCACGCTCACGCAGCGCGAAGAGGAGATCAGCGGTCTGCGTGCCGACCTCGGCTTCTACACCCGCCTGGTCGGCGGCGATACCCAGCGCCAGGGCTTGCGCCTGCAAGAGGTCAAGCTGGTCCCGATTACCGGCACGCGCGGCTGGAACCTCACCTTGAGCTTGACCCAGAACGTGCGCCGCACTGACGCCACCGGAGGTACCGCGACAGTCAGCGCGGAGGGCTTGCGCGGCAATCGGGTGACACAACTGGATTGGGCCGCGCTCGGCGACGCGGCGAACAAGCCCGGGCTGCCATTCCGCTTCATGTATTTCCAGCAACTGCACGGCACGATCGTGCTGCCGGCAGGCTTTCATCCCACGCGTTTGCGCATCCGTGTCGCTCCGACCAGCGGCGACCCGTTCACCCGTGTGGTGACATGGGCTGATGCATTGCGCGGCCACACCCTGCCTGTCTCCGGAGAACCCGATGTTCCATCGCAAGCGTGATACACGCTCTACCTGCGACGGCGATACCAGCTTGATCGCACCGGGCACGGTGATTCGTGGCGACGTGTATTTCACCGGCGCGTTGCATCTCGCCGGCCGCATCGAGGGCAGCGTGCTGGCGACCAGCGACGACGCCATGCTCACGCTCAGCGAGCACGCCAAGGTAGATGGCGAGATCCGCGTGCCGCAGGCGGTGATCAACGGTCACGTCACCGGCAATGTGGTGATCAGTGCGCGGCTGCAACTGGCACCGTTGGCGTGCATCGACGGCGATCTGTGTTACCACACGCTGGAGATGGCCGCCGGCGCGCGAGTCAACGGTCACATTGCGCAACAAGCCGAAGCCGCACCGCGCGAACTGGCCGCGTCGCTCCCCACGGCCGACGAGGTCATCGACGATGCCTTTGCGGTCTAAGCCAAGTATGCTTGCAGCTATCCATACCAGCCCCACATCAGACGCCATGGACACTCTTCTTGCCGTTCCCGATTATCGTTCCAGCGGAGCACCGCTGCACTTCACGCCGGCCGCCGCGCACAAAGTGCAGGAGCTGGTCGCCGAGGAGGGCAACCCTGGGCTGAAGTTGCGCGTGTACATCAGTGGCGGTGGCTGCTCGGGGCTGCAATACGGTTTCACGTTCGACGAGGCACAAGCTGAAGACGACATCGCCATCGAGCGCGAAGGCGCCACGCTGCTGTGCGATCCACTGTCGCTGCAATACCTCTCCGGCGCGCAGGTCGACTACACGGAAAATCTCAGCGGCTCGCAGTTCGTCATCAGCAACCCCAACGCCAAGACCACCTGCGGCTGCGGCTCTTCGTTCACCGCCTGAGATCGCCGCGTGGACCCGCTTTCACCGGCGTTCCCCAACTGCTTTGCCGGGCTCAGTCGCACGCTTGACCGCAGCTCCGAGCACCGTGGCGATGCAACCTGGGTCGCTGCGCGCGCACATAACGCTCAAGCGCGCTACCTGCTGCTGGACACCAACGGTGACGCATTTTTGCAACGCGACAACGCTGCGTTGCGCACGCTGAGTGACGACGAACGCGAACGCCTGCTGACGCAGCTGGTTCCCAGCCTGCTTGGCATCCTCGATGGTTGTCCGTGGTTTCTGCTGGCGCTGGATACGGCCGATGACGCCACGGCCTTGGAAACCGTGCTGGACGCGCGACGCATGACGTTGCGTGCTACCGCCCTGCGGTTGAGTCGCGAGCAAGCGGGCTTGTTTGCGTACGCCAAGGGTCTGGCCCACTGGCAACGCGAGACGCGGCACTGTCCCTACTGTGGCGCGCGCCTGTTGTACGTGGCCGCCGGGCATCGCGCGCAATGCACCAACGCCGACTGCGCGCGCCTGCAATTTCCGCGCACCGATGCAGCGGTGATCATGCTGGTCGAATACCACGGTGCCTGCCTGCTCGGGCGCCAGACTGGTTGGCCACCGGGGCGCTGGTCCACCCTTGCCGGCTTTGTCGAGCCAGGCGAGGCGCTGGAAGATGCCGTACGCCGGGAGGTCGCCGAGGAGTCGGGCGTCATCGTCGAGGACGTACGCTACCACTCGTCGCAACCATGGCCCTTGCCGGCGTCGCTGATGGTCGGCTTCATGGCGACCGCCGTCTCACCCGTCATCGCCATGCGTGATCTCGAACTGGAAGCCGCGCGCTGGTTCACCCCGCAAGCGATTGCCGACGGCATCGCCGACGGCAGTTTTGTGCCCTCCACGGCGCTGTCGATTTCGTACCGCTTGCTGGCAGACTGGTTGCAACAACGCGCCGGGTTGGATCTGGGCGCCCTGCTGGCTGCGCGCACGCCGGCACGCTGAGGCCGCTGGCGCACCCCGACGTCAGGCGCAATACGTCTGGCGCACCGCCAAGTGCGCCATCGCCGATGCCGTCGAACTCCCACCCTGCGGCACAGTGTGCAATAGCGCTGGCAGAAGGATTCGTGATGAGCCAGCTACCATCACGTCGCGCCGCACGCCGGAGACCACACGACCAGTCACAACCTGCGCCCAGCGCGATGGCGCGGCACGTCTACAATACGAACTCTGCTCGCGAGTGCCTGTCATGGCCATCCAGTTACTTGTTGCCCTGTTAGCCGTCGCGCTGTTGCATACGTGGCCCCACCTGGCGCGTTGGCGCGGCGATGGCTTGTTCCGTCGCTGGGTCACGCAGCTGGCTGATACCAGTGGGGCCGGCCGCGTCGTACTCGCGCTCCTGCCGCCGCTGGTCTTGTGCATGCTGATCTGGGTCGCGCTGGGCCATGGTGTCACCGGGTCATGGCTGCAGCCGTTGTTCGCCTTGATCGTGCTGGTGTACTGCTTCGGCCCGCGCGATTTTGCCGCTGATGTGGAAGCGATCCTGACCGCGCCCGACGACGTGAGTCGCGAGGCGGCCGCACAACAGCTGGCCGAGAACGGCAACCGCGTGGCCTGGGATGTGCGCGCGCTTGGTACCGCTGTGGTGTACGCCGCATTGCGCCGGCGCTTTGCCGTGCTGCTGTGGTTTTTTCTGCTCGGGCCAACCGGCGCGCTCGCGTACCGGCTCATCCAGACACTGGCGCGCGATGCGGCTCTGCAACGCGACGACGACACGGACGCGGTGCACTACGTGGCCAACGCAGCCGACTGGTTGCCGGCACAACTGCTCACCTTTACGCTGGCTCTGGTCGGCCACTGGGAGGCAGTCATCCACGCGTGGCGGCGCTGGCACAATCAGGCCCAACCCACCAGTTGGTATCGCAGCGGCCCGGAGTTTCTCGGCGCTGCCACTCAAGCGGACGTACGCACTGACATGGAGGGCGGTGACGGCTACAGTGAAGAGCGCAATGACCCACTGGTGGAAATCGTGCGTCTGCGCAGCACGCTGCTGCGCGCACTGCTGGCCTGGCTGAGCATCGTCGCGTTGATCGTGATCGGTGGCTGGTTGCGCTGACGCGCTGGCCGGACCGCACGGCGGCGCATCAAGACCTGTCTCGGGTAAATCGCGCCCAGGCGACGAAACGCGACACAAACGCCGGCACCCGAAGGAAGATCACCCCGACAAACAGCACGCCCAGGACGGCGGCAGCAAGGAAGATCTGTGGCACGCCGAACCCCAAGGTGTCCAGCCCCAGCCCGAAGCCGGCCGCCAGGCAGATCAGCAGCGCGTTGACAATGTTGTTGCCGGCGATCACCCGTGACAAACGGTCGGGCGGTGTGCGCTGTTGGATGAACGCAAACAACGGCACCACATAGACGCCGGCAAACATGCCGATCAGCGCAAGGTCCAGCGCGATACGCGTGCTGCCGCTGCTGCGCATGAACGTCCACCAATCCAGACCTTGCTGCAGCGCCAGCCCCGGTCGGGCGAAATACAAATCGACCCCAAACACCGCCAGCCCGAGCGCACCCAACGGCACCAGCCCGATCTCCACGCGACGCGCAGACAAGCGCTCGCACAACAGCGCGCCTACGCTGGTACCAACGGAAAACAACGTCAGTACAAGCACGGCTACCGAGCCATCGCCGCCCAGGTTGAGCCGTGTGTAATTGGGCAATTGGGCGATCAGCACCGTGGCGTAAAACCAGTACCACGAGATGGCCAGCACGGCGTGAAACACGGCACGGTCACTGCGCGTGATAGCCAGCACCCGGGCCGTTTCGGTAAACGGATTCCAGTTGAACGTCAAACTCGGCGCGGTGGCAGGTGCGGACGGAATATACCGGCTGGCCAGGTAACCAACCACCGCCAGCGTCAGCGTCAGCGTGCCGGCCAACACCGGGCCGGCACTGCCCACCTCGATCAGCGCACTGCCGACAATGAGGCCCAGCAACATCGCCAGCTGCGTGCCGGTCTCAACCAGCGCGTTGCCGCCGAGCAACTCCCCGGGAGCCAGCGCCTGGGGCAGGATCGCGTACTTGATCGGCCCGAACGTGGCCGAGTGCACGCCCATGAGAAACAGCACCGTCAACAACAAACCGACGTTGTGCGTATAGAAGCCAAACAGGGCGAGCGCCATGGCGGCGATCTCGAACAACTTGACGTAGCGGATGATGCGGCTTTTCTCGTACTTCTCCGCGATCTGACCAGCGGTCGCGGAAAACAGGAAAAACGGCAGAATGAACAAAGCCGGCGCGAGATTGGTATACAACGCCACCGCGTGGTTGCCGAACCCCATGTGAAACGCTACCAACATCACCAACGCGTTGCGAAATGCGTTGTCGTTGAACGCCCCCAATCCCTGGGTACAGAAGAACGGCGCGAATCGGCGTTTAACCAGCAGTTGGAATTGGTTCATGCGCGGCTCCGGCAGACTGCACCCCCACGACGACCGCACAAACTCACACGCTGACGGCCAGACCCGCACAAAATAGCGACTCATCGGAAACTTTCTGCCCGGTGCGCTATCCAAAACGCGCGTCAGGCACCGGCCGGAACGCCGCAAACGACATCAATCACCCGGCGGTCGAGCAAACACGCAAAGGTATACGGCAAAAGTTCCGCGGCGCAAAATACTGCTGCTGTGCGCGTCTCCCGCTCTCCGCCGCCAACCGCAGCGCGCTACCACTTATTCAATCCGGCCATCTCGCATGAACGTGAAGTCGTCAGTCTCCATCAGTCCTCCGCAAAGCAATTTCTCCGATCGTATCAAGCTATTGATCCAGCGCATCGGCAGTGCCACACAAATTGCCCGCATGTGTGGGTTTTCCGAGGGCGTTGTGCGCAGCTGGCGTGACGGCAACACCGACCCATCGCGCGCGCGTTGCGTCACTCTCGCGCGCACGCTCGGCGTCTCGCTGATGTGGCTGGTGGCCGGTGAGGGCGGCATCCTGATCGACCCAACAATCAACACCCAGGACGACCAACGCAGCACGGAAACCGTTTCGACGCACCTGGCGCACACTCGCCTGATGCCGGACGCAAGCCAGGTGGCGCCGATGCGTGACAACGGTGTCGACGTCCAACGCTTGAATGCCGCCATGCGGCTGCTGCAATCGGAGCTTGCGTTGACCAACAGCGGCCAGAGCCTGGCGGAAAACACCGACATGTTGACCGAGCTGTATGAAATCATCGGCCCCACCGGCGCGCACGCGGACGCGAGCGCCATCGCGGAGTTCAACCATCGTCTCGCCGCACGCGTGCAGACCCGGCACGCGGACGCCGCGGTCTGAGACAGGTCGCGCGCTTGACAGCGCCCTTGCCGCTACGAATCACCGCTGACGGAGCATGAGGGCGCTTACAACAAGGCAATATCGGCGACAGTGGCAAACTGCGCCTTCAGCTGAGCCAGCAGCGCCAGCCGATTCGTACGCACCGCCGGGTCGTCCGCGTTGACCAGCACATGCTCGAAAAATGCATCGACTGGTGTCTGCAGCTGCGCCAGGCGTGCCAGCACGGCGGCATAGTCACCACTATCCAGCGCGTCAGCGGTATCGTGTCGGGCAGATTCCAGTGCCGCAGCCAGATCGCGTTCGGCATCCGCCTCGAAGCATTCCGGATCGACCTGCCACGGTGCCGAGACGCCGGTTTCTTCGCTTTGCTTGCGCAAGATATTGGCCACGCGTTTGTTCGCTGCGGCAAGGTTGATCGCCTCGGGTAGACGGCCAAACGTCGCCACCGCGCGCAGACGGCGATCGAAATCGATCAGGCTGTCCGGCTGGACCGCCAACACGGCCTCGAACTGCGCGTTGTCGAAGCCCTGCTCGGCGTAGTAACTACGCAGGCGATCGAGCACAAACGCGTGCAATTCGTCGAGCAGGATCGCGCGCCGTTGAGCGACATCCAGTGGCGCGCGCTTGCCGTCCTTGCCCGGTTTGATGCCAGCGGCCAGCGCCGCATCGGGCAGCAATTCCAGGGCCTCGATGAGGCTGCTGCGCAAGTCCAGCTCCAGCGTGCCTTCGATCAAGGTACGCGCCAGACCCAGCGCCACCCGGCGCAACGCAAACGGATCCTTGCTGCCACTCGGCTTCATGCCCACGGCAAAAATGCCGGCCAACGTGTCCAGCCGCTCGGCCACCGACAACACCTGGCCAAGCCGGTCCGGCGCGATCGCGTCGCCGCCGAAACGCGGTTGGTAGTAGCTGTCCAGCGCCGCGGCGACCGCAGCAGACTCGCCACCATGTGCCGCGTAGTAGCGCCCCATCACACCCTGCAACTCGGGAAACTCGCCGACCATGCGCGTGAGCAGATCACATTTGCACAAGCTGGCCGCGCGCGTGGCGTCGCCCGCATCGACGCCCACGCGGTTGGCGATCACTCGTGCCAGCTCGGCCACGCGGCAGCTCTTGTCCCACAAACTGCCGAGCGCCTGTTGATAGGTGACGCCCTTGAGTTGTTCCTGGTAATCCGCCAGCGGTGTTTTCAGGTCGGCATCCCAGAAAAACTTGGCGTCGGCAAAGCGCGGCCGGATCACTCGCTCGTAACCCTTGCGGACTTCACCGGGTTGCTTGCTCTCGATATTGGCGATGCCGATGAAATGCTCGGTCAACTTGCCGTCGGCATCGAACACGGGGACAAACTTCTGATTGGTCACCATCGTGGTCACCAGTGCCTCGGCCGGCACGGCGAGAAACTCGCGCTCGAAAGTGCAGGCCACGGCAACCGGCCACTCGGTGAGGTTGGCCAATTCGTCCAGCAGCGCGTCATCCAGGCGAGGAACACCGCCGGTGGCCTGCGCTACTAGCGCGACCTGCGCGTGGACGCGCTCGCGGCGCTCGGTCGGATCGGCGAGCACTTTGGCCGCACGCATCGCGTCCAGCCAGCTATCAGCGTCCGCCACGTGCACTGGTTGGGGGTGCATGAAACGGTGCCCGCGCGACTGGCGCCCGCTGTGCAGACCCAGCAACTCACCTTCGACAATGGCGTCGCCATGCAGAATCACCAACCAATGTGCCGGGCGCACGAAGCTGTGTTCGTGATCTGCCCAGCGCATCGGTCGCGGGATCGGCAGACCTTTGAGTGCCGTGTCGATGATTGCCGGCAACAGCGTGGCTACCGGTTGGCCCGGCTGAACCACGCGGTAGACAAACCACGCGCCCTTGTCGGTTTCGAGTTTTTCGAGCTGCGCCACTTCAACGCCGCACGAGTGCGCGAAGCCGAGCAACGCGCGTGATGGTTGTCCATCCGCACCCAGCGCAGCAGCCAGGGCCGGGCCACGCCGCTCCAGCGTCTGGGCCGGCTGCATCAGCGCGACATCGGGGATGTACACGGCCAGACGGCGCGGCGTGGCATATGCACGCGCGGCGTCAAAGCCGGCACTGATGCCCGCCTTGGTCAGCCCGTCGCATAGCCCACGTCGGAACGCGGCCGCCAATTCATCCAGCGCGTGCGGTGGAAGCTCTTCGGTACCCAGCTCGACCAGCAGGGGTTTGCGTTCAGCCATGCGCCTGCTCCTTGACTTGTTGCAGGCCCGGATAACCGAGTTTTTCGCGCTGGGCGACGTAGGTTTCTGCTACCGCCCGTGACAGCGTGCGCATGCGCAAGATATAGCGCTGCCGTTCGGTAACGCTGATCGCACGCCGCGCATCCAGCAGGTTGAAGGTATGGCTGGCCTTCATCACCTGCTCGTACGCGGGCAGCGGCAGATTGACGCCAATCAACTGATTGGCCGTAGCCTCGCACACATCGAACCAGCGGCTCAGCTCCGCCACGTTGGCGTACTCAAAATTGTAGGTGCTCTGCTCCACCTCGTTCTGGTGAAAGACATCACCATAGGTCACGCGGCCGCGTGGACCGTCAGTCCACACCAGGTCGTAGACGCTGTCGACGTTTTGCAGATACATTGCCAGCCGTTCCAGCCCGTAGGTGATCTCGCCCGTCACCGGGCGGCATTCCAACCCGCCAGCCTGCTGAAAGTAGGTGAACTGGCTCACCTCCATGCCGTTCAACCACACCTCCCAACCCAAGCCCCACGCACCCAGCGTCGGCGACTCCCAGTTGTCCTCGACAAACCGCAGATCGTGCACCAGCGGATCCACGCCGAGTTCCTTGAGCGAACCGATATACAGATCCTGAATGTCTTCCGGGTTTGGCTTCAGCACCACCTGATACTGGTAGTAGTGCTGCAAGCGGTTGGGGTTGTCGCCGTAGCGGCCGTCCGTCGGGCGCCGCGAAGGCTGCACGTAGGCTGCGGCCCACGGCTCCGGACCAAGCGAGCGTAGAAACGTGGCCGGATGAAACGTGCCAGCACCCACCTCGGTATCCAGCGGCTGCAGCAGCACGCAACCTTGCGCGGCCCAGTAACTGTTGAGGGTCTGAATAACGTCCTGAAACGTGTGCGCGGACATGGCTGGCCGTGAGCAAATGCTAAAGCGCGTTAGTATAGCGCGAGCGTATTTCGCCACTCCGATCCGCGTCGGTTCGGCAACACGAGGGTCCACCTGGATGGCCGTATCAGCACAAATCGCAGCGTTGCTCGGCAACCGTGGACG
>CAJDTO010000060.1_pt1 | contig 9157 bp, 6 predicted proteins | sample 7389821 | NCBI WGS metagenome assembly CAJDTO01 (sample SAMEA7055651, study PRJEB34461) | soil metagenome | biome: terrestrial ecosystem; feature: Peninsula; material: soil | place: Antarctica | collected 2016
TGTCGTGGTTCGGCGAAGGCACCCACGTTGCCAGCGGGTTGCGCGGAGCCAACGGCACGCACGCGGCCAGTACGGCGACCAGCAGCAGTGCACTGGCGCGAGACAGGAGGCTGGCTATATTCGATGGAAGGCTCATGGTTGACGGTCGCCTGATCCAGTACGCAAGACAGGTTTGCACTGTGACCAGCACACAGACACGTCGCGGATAATGTGTGGTGCGGGTTTCGTCGTGAGCGTGCAACGCGGCCACTCCAGTGCAGCGCTCCCGATACTTTCGCCGTGCATCGCGGCGCGCATCAGCGGCACTCGCCCGCGCGCGCGAGGTGCAGGTCTTCATAGTCGGAACTGAAATCGCCGAGCGGATCGAGCTTGGCCATGCGCAGGGTGATGGGCTGTTCGCCGCTGGCGGCGTGGAAGTCGAGCCAGGCGTCAGGATCGACGCTGGGGTTGTCCCAGTGCACCACATAGCGCGCATGCAGACGCAGCACGGTGCCGGCCAGCTTGGGCGATTTTGCGGCGGCGAAATGCACGGCGCCAGCGCGTGCGCATATGGTTACGTCACCAAACCACAGATCGCGGTAGACGCCGGCCCACGGCGCGAATTGTTCCGGGGTTACGGGCTGTGCACCGGCAGCGGTGGGTGGCGATGCGGTGGGCGCGCGAGCATGCGCGTCGCGTTCCAGCGCATCGGCATACCAGCTCACGTCGCGCGGATCAGTCGGCGCCGTGAAGTATTTGGTCAGCACCTCACCAAGTACGCTGCGCGCCGCCCCCGCGTCCCCGTTGATCATGAACACGAAGCCGCTTTGCCGGTCGGGCAACAGGGCAAGCATGGAATACATGCCGTTCAACGTGCCGGTGTGCCAGACGGTCCATGCGCCATCGACGTCGGCCATGCGCCAGCCGTAACCGTAGGCCATGATGTGCGTGTGATCCCACGCGCGACGCTGCGCAGAGACGGGGATCAGCATGTGTGGGGCCTGCAGGATGTCGCGCTGCGTGGGCGACAACCACTGGCGCTGGGCCAGTGTCGGTGTGAGCCAGTTCTGGGCCCACGCCAGCATGTCCGTGAGGTCGCAGCGAATGCCGCCGGCAGCGGCCGAGGTGATGGCCGGAATGGTGGCTTCATCGCCGTCGATAACCACGTTCTGGCCATCTGCGCGCCGATGCGGTTGCGCTACGTTGCCCACGCTGTCGCGCTTCCACGTGCCTACCTGACAGCGTTCCAGCCCAAGTGGGGCAAACACTTCGCGACGCATCAGGGTTTCGTATGACGCGCCGCCGGCGGCCGCAGCGACTTCGCCAGCCACGACGTAGAGCAGGTTGTCATACTGATATTGCGCGCGGAAGCTGTACGCAGGTTCGATGAAGCGCAGGCCGTGGATGATGTCGGCACGGGTAAACGCATTCGGCTCCGGCCACAGCATCAGGTCGCCACCGCCGGCGGGCAGGCCGCTGGAGTGCGTGAGCAGATCCGCCACGCGCATGTTGGCCGTGACCCATGGATCGTGCATGCGGAATCCGGGCAGATATTTCGTCACCGGGTCGTCCCAGCGCAGCTTGCCCTGGTCGACCAGCCGCCCGAGCAGGGCCGTGGTCATGGCTTTGCTGTTGGAGGCGATCTTGAACAAGGTTTGCGCGTCGATCTTCTGCCCGGAGCCGGCAACGCGTTCGCCGGTCGTGCGCGTGTAGACAACCTTGCCGTGCTCGATGACGCCGACGGCAATGCCGGGCAGGTGATAGCGCTCGACTACGGCCTCGACGATCTGATTGAACGGGGTGGTTTCGGGCGATGGCGGGTTGGGTGGAGTTGCAGACGTTGCAGACGTTGCTGACATGGATTGCGCTGCTGCTGCGAGCAGGGTGATGGCGACAAGTGGTAGCAAGTGCCGTTTTGCAGAGCCAGAGCGCCCCCTCACCCCAACCCTCTCCCCCGGCTTCGCCAGGGGAGAGGGAGCAAGAGCCCGCGGTGCTTCTGCCATCGGTGGGAAGGATTCCGGAGCGTGCGGCGCTTGTGGCGTTGCGGGGGAGAGAACAGGAGCGTGTGGCGCTTGTGCCGTTGCGGAGCAGAGAGCCGGAGCGTGTGGCGCTGACGCCGTTGTGGAGCAGAGAGCCGGAGCGTGTGGCGCTGGTGTCGTTGCGGAGCAGGGAGCAGGAGTGTGGGGCGCTCGTGGCATTCGGGCATGCGGCACACGTACTCCCTCTCCCCCGGCTATGCCGGGGGAGAGGGTTGGGGTGAGGGGGGCTCTTGCTTCACTTCGCCGCATGACGCTCGACCTCACCCCACACACGCAGCAGGTTGCCGCCCCAGAGCTTGGCGATGTCGGCATCACTGAAACCGTGCTGTCGCAGGGCGGCGGTGACGTTGCGGGTTTCGCTGGCGTCCTTCCAGCCGGTGATGCCGCCACCGCCGTCAAAATCCGAGGCGATACCGACGTGGTCGATGCCGGCAACCTTCACCATGTGCTGGATCTGGCGCAGGTAGTCATCCAGCGTGGCCAGTGGGAATTGTTTCTGGATCTTGGCCATGCCCGCTGCCATCTCCGGGCGGTAATCATCGTTGTCGCTGTCGTATTCCTTCTCGCCGGCCTGCTTGGCCATGGCGTCCTGCAATGTCTTTTCCGCAGCCTCTCTGCCCGGGTCGTGCTTCAGGAATTCCTTGTAGGCGACGGCCTGGATCACGCCGCCTTTGGCGGCGATCGCGCGCAGCAGATCGTCGGGCAGGTTGCGCGGGTGATCAAGCACGGCGCGGGCGCCGGAGTGAGAAGCGAGCAGCGGCGTGCTGGAGACCTTGAGCGCATCGCGCACGCAGTTGTCGGAGGCGTGCGACACGTCGACCAGCATGCCGAGTTGGTTGGCGCGTTTCACCACAGCATGACCAAACTCGCTCATGCCTTTGTCGCCGGCGCTGTTCATCGCCGGTTCGCCGTGTTCGCTGTCCGGCAGCGAGCTGGTGCATAGATCGTTGTCGCCGACGTGGACCAGGCCGACATAGCGTGCGCCGCGATCGAACGCCGCATCAAGGCGGTGGATGTCGTGGCCCAGCGAGTAACTGTTCTCGATGCCGATCATGGCCGAAAGTACCCCAGCCTGGCGATTGGCCATGGCCTGTTCCGGCGACGTGGCCAGTCGGATGCGGTCGGGATATTGCATCAGCATGCGACCGATGCCGGCGTATTTCTGCGTCGCCTTGGTGACGGCTTCCGCGTAGCCGGCTGGAGTCAGTGGACCCTGCGGCACCCAGATCACGAAGAACGCCGCATTCAGACCGCCGCGCTCCATCTTGTCCAGATCGACCAGCAGGTTGGTGTGCTTGCCGACGTCGAAGCGTGGTTCGCCCATGTAGTTGAACGGAATATCCACGTGGGTATCGATGGTGATCGGTGGATCAGTTACCGCGTGCGCTGGCAGGGCGCAGGCCATGGCCAGCGCAGCGAAGAAGCCGGTGCGCACAATTTTGCTCATGGCGTTGTTCCGTGGCTGGTCGGTGACTTGCCGCTAATCGATAGTTCGAAGTTCGGGTGACCACGCACGATGGCATAACTATCCTGCGCACGCACGACCCACCCAATCTTGGTTACTGGTTGCAGCGCGGCCGCAGCATTCGGAGCGTTAGCGGGACGGAGACTGGAGATGGGTCATGGTTGCGATTTTTGGGGCCGTTGGTCGCCGCGGGGATAGGGTGGCGGCATGGCTTTTCGAGCCGCGCCAGGGTGAGCCAGCGTCGGGGCCGATCGCTGTGCTGGCAGCGGAGTGGCTCCGGATGAACGCCACCGCGTCATCGATCACCGGCGCCTTGCCGCGCCATGGCCTGGACATCGAGAACAGAATCGCGAAGTGGCCGATGTGGGGGATCATTTTCAGTTCCACCGACTCGTGGTGTTCGCGCAGTGCACGCGTGAGTGATTCGGCATTGCGTGGCGACACGACCTTGTCACTGGTGCCCTGCATCAACAACATCGGCGGCTCGTCGCCATCGACGAAATGCACCGGCTGCGAGAGCAGTTGCTGGGCGTGGGTACTGCCGAACATGGCGATGTACTCCGGCTCTTTCAGCGGCAGGAAGTCGTATGGGCCAGCCAGCCCGATGAAGCCGTCGAGCTGGCGTGGCTGCATGCCGACCGCGTCAAGCCAGTGTGCATCGGTGGCCAGCAGCGCGCCGATCTGCGCACCGGCGGAGTGTCCCATCACGAACAGGTCGTCGGGATTGCCGCCGTATTCGCCCGCATGCGCGCGCGTCCACGCCACCGCGTGCGCGCTGTCCTGCATGAAGCCGTCCAGCTTCACCGCTGGCCACAAGCGGTAGTCCGGAATCATTACCAGCAAACCGCGCCGGGCCAGCGCCTCGCCGACCCATGCATACCATTGGCGCTTGCCGGATTTCCAGCTACCGCCGAAAAAGAACACCACGGTTGGTGCGTGGCTGACGTTGGCGGGACGGTAGATATCCAGCGCCAGCCGCTGCGCGGGGTCGTAGATCACGTCATGTTGCACGGTCATGCCGGTCTTGCTGGCAGTGGCGTTGAGGCCGCTGAACAGCACCGCCTGGCAAGCGGTGAGCAACCCGCCGCCGAGCACCATCAGCGCGGTGGCGAGCAAGCTGCGCCGAATCGAGCGCCGGGTAGTTGAAGAAGCAGCGTCGGACACGGAGTTTCCCTTGGTGTTGCGGGCGATGTGTCGCATGACGACACCGGTTGACCTGTCGCTGCCGTGTGATGTGCAGCCCCGGCAGAGCGGGAAATAGCCTGCTTGCAGATACGGGCCCGGCCGGAGTGAGGATGCATACAGGGCTGTATGCCTGCCGTGTAGTGCCCGCAGTGCCCAACATGCGCTTGGGCCGTGTGGTGGAGAAATCTGTTTCTGCAGATATAAACGGGCCCGGTCAACTCGACCGGGCCCGTCGTGTCACGTTGCTGATTGACTTACGTGCCGAGCCGTCCCCAGCCCGGCGGTGCGCTCACCAGGTGGCCTTCAACGTCACGCCCGAGTAGGCCTTGTAGCCGTTGAGCATGATGTAGTACGTGCCCGACTCATTGGTTCCCGAGCAAGTTTCGTTATTGCCGGTCTTGTAGGGCCTGCAGTCGTAGCTGCTCGTCGTGGGCTGGGAGCCTTGCTTGACGTACAGGTCCATGTCACCCGTGCCGCCAGATGTGGCGATGGTGAGCGCGCTGCCCGCAGGTACGGTCACCGTGAAGTACGTCTTCGATCCGCTGCTGCCGTAGATGCCGGTGACCGGCACGCCGTTGCTCAACACTGACTGGTCACTCGGCGGCGGCGTGGTGCCACCCGTGGTCCAGGTTGCCTTGACGCTGGCGCTGGAGAACGCGGAGTAAGCATGCAGCCTTACGTAGTACGTGCCGGCGTTCGGTGCGGCTACCGAACAGCTCTCGCTGTTGCCGGTCTTGTACGGGCGACAGTCGTAACTGGTGCTGGTCGGAGCGGAGCCGAACTTGGTGTACAGATCCAGATCACCCGAACCGCCGGAGGTAGCAATTACCAAGTTGCTGGCGCCCGATGGAATGACCACGGTGTAGTTGATGTCACCATTGGTTGGCGCAGACAGTCCGGTCGCGGCAACGCCGTTCTGCAACGAGCCACCCGTCGGCGGCGGCGGATTGCCACCACCCGGTGGGTTCGGACAGGTCACCCCGACTGCGTTGAACGCGCTGATCACGTTGGCAACGCTGTAGCCGTAATCCACCGCAGCCGATTCCACGCCGCAAGCACCGGCATTGAAGGTGGACGTTGCGGTCCAGTAGGTCTTGTTCGCCAGCGCATACACCTGGAAGGCCTTCTTCACATCCCAGCCCGAAGTCTTGGCCAGCAGGCAGAACGACTTGTTGTAGACGCCGCTGGTGTAATGCACATCCATGCTCGATGTGTAGTTCGCGGCGTTGTCGATCGAGCCACCGTCCTGCGGCGGGTTGCACATGTAGCGCAGCGCGCCAGTGGACTTCATGATGTCTGCGCCGACCAGGAAATCGGCCGTACCGCGATCGAAATATTCGGCTGCCTCACCGGCGATATCCGAATATGCCTCGTTCATGCCGCCGGCCATGCCGGTGTATTGCAAGCCGGAGTTCTGCTCGGTGTAGCCATGGCTGATCTCGTGACTGGTGACATCCAGCGACACCAGCGGATAGAACGTGCTGGCACCGTCACCGAAGTACATCGCCGAACCGTCCCAGAACGCATTCTCGTAGTTGGACTGGTAATGCACCTTCATCAGCAACTGGATGGTCAGCGGAGCGGCGCCGGTGTAAGACTGGTACATGTCGTGCACGACGCCACCGAAGTGGTGCGCGTCATTCACTGGTGAGTACGCGCCATTGATGGCGTCCGTGTTGCTGGTGGGGCAGGTGAAGCTGACCACCGAGCCGCCACTGCTGGCGCCGTGCAGGTTGTAGGTTTTGACGTCAGTGTTCTGCAGGTAGCAGGTGCTGCCCGACTGGGTGACGTTGAGCGCGGCGTAATCCGTACCGTAGTTGTACTCGCCGGTTTTCTGGTTGCCGCCAGGACCATTGGCTGAAGCGTGGGTCAGACCTTCCCAGCTCTGAATCACCGCGCCGCTGTTGGCATCGATGATGGCGGTCGGGCGGCTCGGCTGCGCGCCGTTGACGAAGTACGACACGCGGTAGACCAGCAACGTCGGGCCGTTGTCCTGCGGGTAGACGAACAGGTCACTTTTGCTGTTGGTAAGCGTGGTACCGGCGATCAGCGTGGTGTGCACGTGGCTACGCAGTGCGTTGATCGCTGCGGCTGGCGACAGTCGCGGCGAGACCGAAGGAAGACTCAGTGCCGAAGCCTGCAGCAGTTCGCCGGTAGCGCGCAGCGCGTTGCCGGCGCCATCCTGCACCACGCCGATGCTGCGCCCGTACACCGGCACGCCACGGTACATCTGCTGCTGGCGCACGACGTGTTGGCCGTTGGCCAGCGCAGATGATGATTGCGGTGCCAAGGTCATGTCTTGGCCGAGATTGAGGTGCATCGCCAACGAACTGACCGGCACCGCTCCCAGATTCTGCGCACGCAAGGTTTGCGTGTTGGCAGCCGTTGTGGCAGTGGCGGTTGCCATGCCGACAGCGGCCACCAGCAGCTTCAGGCGAAGATGATTGGACATGTAGAAAACTCCTGGACAAAAAGTGAGGGACAAGCAGGCCCTATGCGGCCGCGAAGACCCCATGCAAGAACTGCCGTGCGAGGCACGGCGTGGTATTTGTCAGCTGTCCGGCGACCCTCAACCACGTCCATGAGCGCCTGCCTTCCCCCCTGCCTTTCCGTACAGGGACAGCACGCGAACGTGTCACTGCAAAACGTCGATCATGCCGCCAGAGGATCATCCGCCAGCTTCCAAGATGGCGGACCCGGCGAGACTATTCCTTGCGAATTCGTCTGACAATCAGACTTTTTCCTACGTCGGAGTCGTTGATTACGGTGGCAGTGCGCTGGTGCCACCCTGCACGGGTCAGGGCTCGGCAGCGAGGCGTAATCAAGCGTCACCGCTTGAAGAGCCACCGTCGCGCACGCGGAATAGACCGCGTGATTCGTCGGTCCATGTCGTTAATCTCTGCGAATCGAATCCGCAAGGTATTGCGTGGCCGCCCGCAAATGGTCATGCCGATCCAGGGCATGCCGGTTTGCGGCAAGGGGGTCGATTTGGTCGGTCCGGTGAGCACCTGTGTTGGTGTTGCCGAGTCTTCCGGTCGGGCGCTGCTTGATCGGCAGCGCCTTGCTGTCGTCGCTGCATGCTCCGGTTGCGCCGGCGGCGGTGACGCGCAGCCGGATCGGGCGGAGCAGAGCTGCGGAGGGGCGGCAGGGCTGGCGACTGACGATGAGCAACGAGCCTGAAGTGAAGCAGTAGTCTTCACATCCTCAAGAGTATCGCTGCCGGATGATGTGCCTTTGCAGTTGAGGAGATATGACGATGAATACCAAGATGACGGTCCTTGCGCTTGCCTGTGTGCTGGCGCTTTCTGCCTGTAATGACAATTCGTCGACGCCCGCTGCGTCGGATGCGGCGCCGTCGGCCACGATGTCGGCGCCAATGGCAGCCCCCACCCCGGCAATGTCGGCGCCTGCGACAATGCCAACGGCACCAGCCGCGGCCATGCCTGCAGCGGATGGCAAGCCCACGGCAACCGTCACCGACTGCGCCACGGAAATCGAAGGCAGCGATGCGATGCAGTACAACGTGTCGTCCATCGTGGTTCCCGCCTCGTGCAAGGATTTCAAAATCACGCTCAAGCACACTGGCACGATGCCGGTTACGGCGATGGGCCATGATGTGGTGATCGCCAAGAAGTCGGATATGAAGGCGGTAGACGCTGACGGTATGACGGCAGGAGCCAGCGCCGGCTACGTCAAGGCTGACGATGCGCGCGTGATCGCCCATACCACCGTGATCGGTGGTGGCGAGACCACCTCAGTGAGCTTCCCGGTCAGCAAGATCCAGGGTAGCGGGCCGTATGAATTCTTCTGCAGCTTCCCGGGGCATTCGGCGCTGATGAATGGGTCCATCAGCGTGCAGTAATTCCGTAGAAACCCGGGATAGCCGGTGGTCTGTCGATCATCGCCGCCGGACGTGGCACGGGTCGTAACCCGTGAGCAGAAAAGCCGTGATCGGCAACGATCGCGGCTTTTCTGTCTGGGTGTCGATGATGCGTTCGTATCTGGTAAATGCCGGCATTTCTGACGGGCATTTTTGTCCGTCGGTTGTATCGTGGGTTCTTGTGTCGACACATCGTGGCAAGTGCCTGCTGGTTGGAAACAGACAGTGTGCGGACAGAGCCGCCAGACCGCCGATCTCACCCCGCGCGATCGGCCCCTCATCTTCGCTCCGCCGAGCTCGGTCAGCGGGTGAAACCAGCGGGCGGACGATGTGCGTGCTGACTGGCGGACCATTTCGCCGCTGAAATCGGCAGCCCTCGCGTGCTTGGGCGCCTTCAGCGCTTGTAGCTTGCACGTCGCGCGTTGACGCGACTGCTGGAGTCGAGTCTGATGTGTTGTCGAAGCCATGCAGCGCACTCGGTTTCGGACAGGCTGCCTTCGGCGAGGGCGATCATCATCACGTACTTGTCCTCATCGTTGGCGTCCAGATCCACGCCGTTGAGGGTAAGGAAGACGCGATAACAGACGTGCGCCGTACGCTGGTTGCCGT
>CAJDTO010000061.1_pt1 | contig 9076 bp, 9 predicted proteins | sample 7389821 | NCBI WGS metagenome assembly CAJDTO01 (sample SAMEA7055651, study PRJEB34461) | soil metagenome | biome: terrestrial ecosystem; feature: Peninsula; material: soil | place: Antarctica | collected 2016
CTGTTTGGCGCGGTGACGCGTGTGCGTCACACGATGATGACCGCCATCCACCGGCATCTGACCGAACAAGGTTTCTTCTGGGTCAATACCCCGATCATCACCACCTCGGACGCCGAAGGCGCTGGCGACATGTTTCGCCTGTCCACGCTGGACTTGGCCAACCTGCCTCGCGACGAACACGGCAAGATCGATTACCGCCAGGATTTCTTCGGGCGCGAGGCATTTCTCACTGTGTCTGGCCAGCTCAACGTCGAGGCGTATGCGCTGGCGATGAGCAAGGTCTACACCTTCGGCCCGACCTTTCGCGCCGAGAACTCCAACACGGCGCGCCATCTGGCCGAGTTCTGGATGGTGGAGCCGGAAATCGCGTTTGCCGATCTGGCGGCCGATGCCGACTGCGCCGAAGCGTTTCTCAAGGCGATCTTCACTGCCGTGCTGAACGAGCGCGCCGACGACATGGCGTTCTTCGCCGCGCGCGTCACCCCGGATGCGATCACGCGCATGGAAGCGTTCATTGCCAAACCATTCGAACGCATCGAATACACCGATGCCATCAGCATCTTGCAAAAGTCCGGGGAGAAATTTGAATACCCGGTGGCATGGGGCGTGGACCTGCAAACCGAACACGAGCGCTTCCTGGCCGAGAAACATATTGGCCGCCCGGTGGTCGTGATGAACTACCCCGAAGCGATCAAGGCGTTCTACATGCGACTCAACGACGACGAGAAAACCGTGGCGGCGATGGACGTGTTGGCGCCGGGCATCGGCGAAATCATCGGCGGCAGCCAGCGCGAGGAACGGCTCGACTACCTGGACCGGCGCATGGTGCAGTTCAAGCTTGATCCAGTCACCTACAGCTGGTACCGCGACTTGCGCCGTTATGGCACGGTGCCGCATGCGGGCTTCGGCCTCGGCTTCGAGCGACTGCTGGTGTACATCTGCGGCCTGGCCAATATCCGCGACGCGATCCCCTATCCACGCGCCGCCGGCACGGCAGAATTTTGAACCGCGCACGCGCCACATCCCGCCGTTTGGTTCGGATTGCCGCCGTGTCCGCGCTGCTCATCGCGCTGGCCGGCTGTCACAGCGCCAAGATTTTGATTCCGCCGAACCTGCGCCCGGCCGAAGACACCGCTGCCACGCGCGACCAAGCCATCAAGCAGTTGCAGGCGGCCAGCCCCTGCTGCAGCAACTTTGCCGATTTTTCCTACCAGACCACGCTGCCGTGGCAGCCGCAGCGCTTCGAACTCGGTCGCGGCGGCATGGTCGCCAATCTTGACGGCACGCACAGTTACTTTCTGGCGTTTCAGCTCCCCACTGCTGCCGGGCTGCCGTATCGGATCGCGGTCAAAGCCGAACTCAACGGGCGCTGGTTGCAGTCCAGTTATCTGTTTGCGCCCACTCTGGTTTTGCTGGACAGCGGCTTCCAGCCGATCGACCAGCGCGACGTCAGTTTATGTGAGCACATGGGCTGGGGCAGCGAAACCACCGGTGCGTTCGGCAGCTTCACCGTAAACAACGCCAAGGCACGTTATCTGCTCGTCTACAGCTCGGCAAAACAGCAAGCAGGGGGGACCTATTGGGAACAGTCACCAGCGGCATTCTCCAGCAAAGCCACCCTGAAGATGAACTCCACCGGCAGCTTCAAGGTTCCCCACGGACCTGATGGCACGCTGTGGGTCGGCATGATGAACAAGACCTACGCCAAGGCCGTTGACAATGCGATTTGCAAAAAGCAGACCGAGGGTGATGGCGTATTGAAGACGTTGCGTACGGTGCTGCCTGCCGTGCCATGGAGCACGCCCGCGGACAAGAAGACCGGCGCCGCAACCGGTGACAAGCAAGCCGCCGACGGCGACGGCAGCAGCAGCGAACCATGATCGCGCTCTACCTCGGCTTGCTGCTTGCCGGTGTGACGTTGTTTGCGTTGTCGCTCGTTGCGCAGTGGCTGGTCGCGCGACGACTGCGCCACGACCATCCCCGCCAATGGCAGATCATCGCCGCTCCGGACGGCGGCGATGCCACGCGGCTGCAAATCTGGACGCGCCTGCAGCGTGCGCTACGCTCACCCATCCTGCCAGCGTTGAACGACCCACACATCACCACATGGCGTCAGGTATGGCGCTTCGGGCCGTGGCTAGGCTGGCTATGCTGGGCGGCGGCGATCAGCATGCGCTTGTTGTTGCACTGACTATCCGACTACGGGAGTGACCTCATGCAGCTGACTTTGAACGGACGCCATGCGCTGGTGTGCGGCGCCTCCCGCGGGATCGGCCTGGCGGCCGCGACCGAACTGGCCGAGTTGGGCGCCAACATCACGCTGCTGGCGCGTTCCGCCGACACGCTGACCGCGGCCGCGGCCAACCTGCCGCGGGTAAATTCCGGCCAGCAGCATGACTGGCGCAGCGTGGACATGCTGGACACGGCACAGTTGCAAACGACGGCGGCAACCATCGCCAGCTCACAGCCGGTACACATCCTGATCAACAACACCGGCGGGCCGCCTGCGGGCAGCGCCCAAACCGCCACGATCGAAGCGTTCGAGACGGCATTCCGGCAACATTTGCTGGCTAATCAAACGTTGCTTCAGGCGTTGTTGCCAGCCATGCGCGCCAGCGGTTATGGGCGCATCGTCAACGTGATCTCCACCTCCGTGAAAGAACCCATTGCCGGGCTCGGGGTATCCAACACCGTGCGCGCAGCCGTGGCAAGCTGGGCCAAAACCTTGGCCGGGGAGCTGGCACCCGATGGCATCACCGTCAACAATGTGCTTCCTGGCTATACGCATACGCAACGTCTGGACAGCCTGCTCGCGACGCGTGCTGCCGGCAGTGGTCGCACTGTCGACGAGATCGCCGCCGAAATCCTGTCCGACGTGCCGGCCGGCCGCTTTGGCGAAGCCGCCGAGATCGCCGCCGTCATCGCGTTCCTGTGCACCCCGGCAGCGGCGTATGTCAACGGCGTGAGCATCGCCGTCGACGGCGGACGGACGCGTGCGTTGAGCTGATGCGGCGCTCTACCGTACGGCGCCGTGCGGTGCATTTGCACGGCGCGGGTTTTACACTGGCAGAATGTCTTTACGCCGCCTCGCCAACCTGATTGATGGCCAACTGTGCGCGCCACGCCACGGCGCGTGGCTGGACGTGGCGGAGCCAGCTAGCGGCGCCACGTTCGCCCAATGCCCGGACTCCGACGCCGATGATGTGGAAGCCGCTGTGGCAGCCGCCAGTCGCGCCGCTGCGCAGTGGGCCGATACGCCCGTGGGGCAACGCGCCCAAGCGTTGCAGCACTTGGCAAACCTGATCGAAGCACGAGTTGACGAATTCGCGGCACTCGAATCGCGCGACACAGGCAAGCCATTGAGCCTGGCGCGCAAGCTCGACATTCCACGCGCCATGAGCAACCTGCGCTACTTCGCCGCCGCCATCACAACCTGGGGCAGCGAATCGCACGCCATGCAAACCGGCACGCCTGGCCGCGGTGCGATCAACTACACCTTGCGTCAGAGTCTGGGCGTGGTCGGCTGCATCAGCCCGTGGAACCTGCCGCTGTACTTGTTTACCTGGAAGATTGCGCCGGCGTTGGCCGCTGGCAATACGGTCGTCGCCAAGCCCTCGGAAATTACCCCGTGCACCGCAGCCTTGCTGGGTGACCTGAGTATCGAAGCGGGCTTTCCGCCCGGCGTACTGAACATTGTGCACGGGCGCGGGCCAACGGTCGGTCAAGCGATCGTGGCGCATCCGCAGGTGCGCGCCATTTCATTTACCGGCAGCACGGCCACAGGCGCCCGGATTGCTGCCACAGCCGCGCCGCAATTCAAGAAAGTGTCGCTGGAAATGGGTGGCAAGAATCCGGCCATCGTGTTTGCCGATGCGGAGCTGTCGGACGCCAACCTCGACACCATCGTGCGCTCAGGCTTTGCCAACCAGGGTGAGATCTGCCTGTGTGGTTCACGCTTGCTGGTGCAGCGCTCGATCTACGCGACATTCCGCGAACGTTATCTGCAGCGGGTGCGCGCCTTGCGCGTCGGCGACCCGAACGATGCGACCAGTGATCTTGGCGCGCTGGTCTCACGCGCGCATTACGACAAGGTGCTTGGCTGCATTGAGCAGGCGCTTACCGAAGGCGGGACGCTGCTCTGTGGCGGCAAGCCGACGAGCGTGCCAGGCCGCTGTGCGCAGGGCTGGTTCGTCGCACCCACGGTCATCGAAGGCCTCTCGAACGCGGCGTGCACCAACCAGCAGGAGATTTTCGGTCCGGTCGTCAGTTTGATCCCGTTTGCAGACGAAGCCGAGGCCGTGGCAATCGCCAACGACAGCCGCTACGGATTGGCGATGTCGCTGTGGACGCAGGACCTGTCACGCGCACACCGGCTGGCGACGCAACTCGCCTTCGGCATCGTGTGGATCAACTGCTGGTTGCTGCGTGATCTGCGCACACCGTTCGGCGGCATGGGTCAATCCGGACTCGGCCGTGAAGGCGGCAGCGATGCGCTGCACTTCTTCACCGAACCAAAAAACATTTGTATCCGCTACTGACGCGGCATACGTCACTTATCGTCACTGTCGGGAGTATCACCGTTGGAAAGTCCACTGCAAGATCTGCTTGACCGCAACCGCCGCTGGTCCTCTGAGCTCCGCGCCAAAGACCCAAATTTCTTTGAGACACTCGCCAAGCAACAAACCCCGAAATACCTGTGGATCGGCTGCTCCGATTCACGCGTGCCCTCGACGCAGATCGTCGATCTGCAACCGGGTGAAATCTTCGTCCACCGCAACGTGTCCAACGTCGTGTCGCACACCGACCTCAACTGCCTGAGCACCGTGCAGTTCGCGGTCGACGCGCTCAAGGTCGAACACATCATGGTGGTCGGCCATTACGGCTGCGGTGGGGTACAGGCGGTGCTTGACCACCTGCGGATTGGCCTGGTCGACAATTGGTTGCGGCATGTTGGCGAGGTCGCCGAGAAGTACGCGACCATGTTGGCCGCGATCCCGACAATGACGCTGCGCAACGCGCGCCTGTGCGAACTCAATGCCATCGAGCAAGCAGTCAATCTATGCCACACCACAATGGTGATGGATGCCTGGGAACGCGGACAGAAGCTCTCGGTGCACGCCTGGTGCTACAGCCTGGACAAAGGCCACATCAACGACCTGGGGATGCATATCAGCGCGCCGGGCGACGTGCACACCGCCTACGAGCGTGCGCTGCACCAGCTGCTTACCACCCCAGCCGCAGCGTGAACGACGTTATTCGCACGGCAACCGCACCAGCGCCGGTGGGCGCCTATCCGCACGCCCGGAGAGTCGGCAACCTGCTGTTTCTCTCCGGGGTGGGGCCACGCCAACCCGGAAGCGGAACCATCCCCGGCAACGTCTGCGCAGCGGACGGCCGTCTGCTCAGTTATGACATCGGCGCACAATGCATTCAGGTCTTTGCGAACGTGCGCGCGGTACTGGAAGCCAGCGGCGCGGCATGGCACGATCTGGTCGACGTGACGGTGTTCCTCACCGACATGTCGCGGGACTTTGCTTCGTACAACGCCCTGTATGCAGAGCACTTCGCTGGGGTCGATGCCTGTCGTACCACGGTTGGTATCCACGCCTTGCCAACGCCGATAGCGATCGAGCTGAAATGTATCGCGATGTTGCCGACGCGCATGGATTGATCCCCGCCCGCGCCAAACCAGGCGCAGTGCAGATCAGCACAAACCAGCAACCCGCCACTTTCCGGTGGCGGGTTGCCGATTTCTCAGCGTGAGCGAAAGATCAGCCGGCTGGAGTCGCCGCCGGTGCTGCGTCCATCGCTGGGGCCGCAGCCTTCTTGTTGGCCTTGTGATGAGCCTTGTGGTGGGCCTTGTGGTGCGTGGTCTTGGCTGCTGGCATGGCAGCGGCGGCTGGCACGGCAGCGGCGGCTGGTGTTGCCGCCGGTGCCGTCTGTTCAGCAGGTGTCGCTTGCGGCGCAGTCGCCTGCGCCAGCACACCACTGGAAAGACCCAGACCCGCCACCAGCATTGAAGCGATCGCAAGTTGTCGCAGCATGATATTCAGTCCCGAATGATAAGCGTCGCGAACCCGGCCGGAACCCGGCGCGTCGGGTGGCGCGACGGCGAGACATTAGCAGCACCAGCACGATACCAACGCTGAACGAAATGCTGATTTTTTTGCTGCCGTCGCACCGGGATTCTTGACTTTCAGCAACGCCGGTGGAAACCAGTAAAACCTTGCGCTCAAGCTACCGCGAGCTGCAGCATGGACAGAATCTGCTGCCGCACACGGGCGGCCTTCCCTTCGTCAAAAACGCGGGTGTCTTCGTCCATGTAATTGAGCTGTACCAGCTCCAGCTGCAAGGCCTGCACGCCACCCGCTGGATCGCCGTAATGACGCGTGATGTACCCGCCCTTGAAGCGTCCGTTGACGGCATGGCTGAACCCCGACGCCCGTTCCAGACACTCGCGCATCCGTGCTTGCAACTCGGGACTGCAACTGGCACCAGACGCTGTGCCCAGATTCAAATCGGGCAAGCGGCCTGCGAACAACAACGGTACGCGGCTGCGGATGGAGTGACCCTCCCACAGCACCACACGGCCATGTTCGGCAAGCAAGCGCGCAAGTTCCTGCGCGATGGCTTGATGATAGGGGCGCCAAAAATCGTTTATCCGGCGTTGTACTTCGGCTGCATCCGGCTCCTGACCGGCCGCATGCAACGGCGCGCCATCAAAACCGATCACCGGAACCACGCCCGTCTCGCGCTGTCCGGGATACAGCGCGTGGCCATCCGCAGGCCGGTTGAGATCGACCACATAACGCGAAGCGTGCGGTTTGAGGACACTCGCGCCCAGCTCCTGCGCCAGTGGGGCATACAGTCGCGCAACATGCCAGTCAGTATCGATCGAGCGCCGCGCCTGCGGCAGCATGCGCGCGGCAATGTCATCGGGAATAAAGCTGCCGTCATGCGGCAGGCTGATCAGAAGCGGCGCCTGGCCGCGGTGCAGGGTGAAGGTGTCCATGCACCCATTGTAGTGGGCGCGTTGGAGCGCGCGCGGCTTGCGCCCGCACGCATTCGTATGCACGATGACAGTCATCGTCCCTGGGCTGCCAACATGTTGGTCAGACTCGCCGCATCCGTACTCTGCTTCAGTGCGCTGCTCAGTGCAGCGACGGCCGGCGCGCAAACGTTTGATCACCCTGCATTGCAACTGCTGCAAACCATGCAGCAGCAGCCGAACGATCTGGCGCGTTACGCCTACCTGCTACAGGTGATGCCCAGTCTGTCCGCACCAAATCAGCAACTGGCGGCACAGTTTGTCTCGTTCTCACAGAACGAACTGGGCCTGTACACCCAAGCGGTGCTGAGCTTCCCGCTCACCGCGCACCCACCGGATAGCCTGGTGCTGCCGAGCGTGGAGCAATGGCACGGCGTCGCTGCGGTGGATGCCATCGCCACGCTGGCCGCCAAGCGCCGCATCGTGCTGATCAACGAAGCCCACCACAACGCACAGACGCGGCGACTGACGCTGGCGCTGCTGCCGCGGCTACGCGCGCTCGGTTTCAATTACTTCGCCGCCGAGGCATTGCTGCCCAACGACACCAACCTCAGCCAACGCGGCTACCCCATCACGCACAGCGGCACCGAATACCTGCGCGATCCCCTCTATGGCGACATCGTGCGCAGCGCGCTCCGTCTGGGCTTTCACGTCATTGCCTATGACGTCGGCACCACAGGTCAGGCGCGCGAGGATACTCAAGCGGAAAATTTGTACCGGGCAGTGTTTGCCCGTGACCCCACGGCACGACTGTTCGTGCACGCCGGCTACGCCCACATCGACAAGACCATCGGTCGCCTCAACGCGCTTCGGCCGATGGCGATGCGACTGCAGAAACTGACCGGGCTGGAACCGCTGTCCATCGACCAGACCGAATTTCTCGAATCAGGCTGGGACAAAACCGATCCGTACCACCGCTTGATTGCCGCGTTCCCGTCAACCGAACCCGAGATTTTGCAGAATCGCGCGGACGGCACACCCTGGAGTGCACGACCGGCGCTGTACGACGTCAATGTCATCCTGCCTGTGGCGCTGAACATGGCCGCGTTTGGTGACGTGCACCCGTACGGCGGGGAACTGAGCGGGAAACTGACGCGACTGCAAACGGCCCAACGCTCGCCACTGGCGTCGACCATGACCAACATCATGCAACGTCCGCAATGGCTGTCATTGAACGGCCAGCGTCAACCGGTACCCATCACCGCGGCGCTATGCCGCTCGGCCATACCCTGCGTGGTGGAGGCACGGTACGCCAACGAGTCGGATCATGCGATTACCGCGGATCGCTATGCCTTCATGCTCGACCACACCAACAGCACGCTGTATCTGCGCCCAGGCAACTATCGCCTGCGCGCCACCGACATCCGCGACAAAATATTGTCGGCACAGACACTGACCGTCCAGACGCACTGACATCTGGTTTTGTACCGCAATTTTCGCGCTGGCGAAAAAGTCCTTGCGGGTAACGTATTACGTGTGTAATCTCCAGATGGACTACATATGTAATTCGAGATCGAGAGCACGATGTCCATAGCCATTTCCATCAGCGCAGCAGAAAGCCACGTCATGGAGGTGCTGTGGCAGAACGCGCCGCTTACCTCCGAGGAAATCGTCGCCGCACTGGTCGCTCCCACCGGCTGGCACGAGAAGACCATCAGGACTTTGCTCAATCGGTTGCTGGGCAAAGGCGCGATCAGCGCCGAAAAAGACGGACGCCGTTACCTGTACTCGCCCGAGCTGCAGCGTGACGACTGGCAGCAACAGGAAAGTCGCAGCCTGCTTGATCGCGTTTTCGGCGGCAAGCTGACGCCACTGCTGACCCATTTCAGCGAACACGAAAAGCTTTCCCCCAAGGACGTAGCGGAACTGCGCAAGCTGCTCGACGCCATCGAGAGGAAGGAGTACTGACATGTTGCTGACGCTGCTCTTCGTCACCGTTGGCCTGGCCTGCGTATTGGCCACCCGCAAGCTGGCACGTCGCACGTTCGGCGCCGGTCCCGCATTCACGTTGTGGCTGCTGCCGCCGCT